>Ga0209835_1000073_pt1 | contig 67981 bp, 73 predicted proteins | sample LakKivwa52mmetaG_FD_184138 | JGI IMG/M metagenome (GOLD analysis project Ga0209835, IMG submission 184138) | Anoxic lake water microbial communities from Lake Kivu, Rwanda to study Microbial Dark Matter (Phase II) - Lake Kivu water 52m metaG... | ecosystem: Environmental > Aquatic > Freshwater >...
AAATTATTTTGTAAAAAGTTTTTTGTCAGTAGGATAGATGTAAATTTTTGCCTATTTTTGGAGGGAAATCCAATCAGGTGTCAATGGTTTTTCCATAATTCGTACATGATTCCCATAATGAAAACGTTTTTTTTGGATACGTTACTATATAATCCATTTAACTAGTTAGTTATATATTTTAGCACGGTTATTGGATATATCTATATAAACATTCCTCAGCATGAAAACATACCTTGGCTCTCTGATACTTTTTGCTGTTTTGTTCAGTTTTTCGGGATGCCGAAAACATTTCGAGGATTACCCGGGCAATAGCGCTGAAAAAATGACTGATCTGAAGGTTCCTGCTTCTTTTGACTGGAAAACAACTCAGGACATTGAGTTGACGGTTACATTACCTGCCGGAAGTGTTTACCCTATGCAGTCAAAGCTAAGTATTTATTTATCAAATCCTTTGCAGAATGGCGAATTGCTTGCCACAGGCAGTTTGAATCAGGGTGAGCCTTTTGTGAGGTTGGTCAGGATTCCATCCTATTTGAGAAGTCTGTATCTGATGCTTGAAACCAGTACAGGATCAAAACATTTTACCGAGATTCCCATTAGTGGAAACAGCATAAATTACTCCTTCCCGGATCAAAAGTCGGATTTTGTCCTGAAGTCAACTGAAGCGGTTACCAACGATGGTCCTGAATGCGATAACTGCGATCAGGTGATTTCGGGTAATGGCAACGTTAACATTTCCGGCGGACAAACCTACTGCGTCACAGGGAGTTTCACCGGAACAGTCAGCTTTCAAACCTGGAACGGAGGAGGTACATTAAAAGTATGCGGCAATGCATCATTATCCGGCACAACTACATTGGGAACAAACAGTCATATCATTGTCACGCAAAATGGATCGCTCACCATGAACGCGCTTTCTATGTGGGGCAATTCGGCCAGTGTATCAGTTTATTCCAATGCATCACTTACTGTGAATAATGGTTTTTCCACTGTAGGGACTTTTCTGAATTATGGGCAGATTGTGGTCAATGGCAGTCTCACTGTTCAGCAACTAAACAATCCGTTTGTTAACAATGGCACCATACAGTTAAGTAACGGGAACTTTCAGCTGAATAATGCCACGATGACACAATCGGGCAACCTGACAGTTTCAGGCACTGTAAAGCTGAATACCAACAGCTCGATGACCAATGACGGCAACATCAGTTCGGGCGGACAGTTCGAAATAAACGGCAGCGTGCTGGCCAATACAGGTACGATCACAGTTACAACATCGCATTTCAGCATTAATGGTAGTTCTTCGTTTGTTAATCAAGGATCATTAGACCTTACCACAGGCAACTTCAATGTTAACTCAAACTCATTCATCAATAATGGTTCGGTAACTGCCGGCGGCCGGATAAGTTTTAATTCAGGCAGCAGCGTAGTAAACAATTGTATGATGGTTTGTCAGGGTCTTGCTGAATTCAATACGGGTAATATTATCTTTGATAATGGATATCTCCGTAGCGAGACCAAAATCCAGATCAACAGCGGAGCCAATACTACGCTCAAGAACGGAAGCATGTTGTCAACGGTCGATTTTGATCTGTACGCCAATATTAATGGGCAGCAGGCAACCAATTCGATAAAAACCGAGAACCTGTTCCGTATGTCGTCACAAACTGTAAGCGGACCTGTGGAACTGGCGACGGATAACCTGCAAATCCTTCCGGGAACACCTGTTTCGCAACATTTTATCAATGGAGCAACAGTGGTTGCCCTGGGCAGCGAGCAGAATTTTCTGCCAATAACTGCCTGTAATCCGGAAGGTGTTGGTTCTGTTACCATCAGTGATGCCGATAATGATGGCGTGCCTGATGATCTTGATGATTTTCCCAATGACCCCGACAGAGCGTACCGCTCATGGTATCCCGGTCAGAATACATACTCAACCGTAGCATTCGAAGACCTGTGGCCTGGCCTCGGTGACTTCGACTTTAATGATGTTGTTGTTACATTCCAGTACGAAATGATAACAAATTCCTCTAATGAACTTGTTGACCTTATGGGAAGGTTCAGGCTGATGGCTGCAGGTGCCAGCTTAAACAATGGTTTTGCTGTTTCATTGCCCGTTTCACCGGTTCATATCGCTTCGGTAACCGGAGGGCAGATTGACGGCGGCGCAATTCAATTTGAACAGAATGGCACCGAAGCAGGACACACTGCTCACTCGGTAATCATTGTTTACGACGCTATCAATACTACATTTGGCGGCGGGTTTATCAACACAATACCGGGCAACACCTATATTGAGACAGACACGCTTACCGTCGCAGTTAGTTTTGCCGACCCCCAAGCCTCTTACGGCGCTGCTCCATTCAATCCGTTCATCTACGTGAATCAGGAGAGAAGCAAAGAAATTCACCTGCTTGATTTTCCGCCCACCGAATTGGTCAATCCTGCCTTTTTCGGCACATGGGAGGACAGGTCGGTTCCGGCAACAGGGGCTTATTACAAAACCGAAGCGAACCTGCCCTGGGCAATTGAAATTCCTGTAACTTTCGATTATCCAATTGAAACTATTGATATCTTGCTGACGCATTTGAAGTTTGCTGAATGGGCATCTTCGGGGGGTACGGTTTATCAGGACTGGTACCTTGACCTTTCAGGCTACAGGAATCAGCAACATATTTACCAGGTGCCCGGACAATAATGAAAACTTAATGACCCAAAAGAAAAACCATCCTCGAATTCAGGATGGTTTTTTTTATCATAAAAGTTTTGATTACAAGAGGTAACCATGAATGTGATTAAATACTAATGGTTGAGAATCGGATGGTTTGCTTACTTGTTAAGTGTTTGGTAATGTACTTGAATCCTGTCATGCCGAATTGTTTAGGCTTCCCATTTTTAGTCCAGTTCAAAAGTTACAATTTTCATTTTTTCACTTGGTTGATAAATGGGTTGGAATTGATTATGGGTTAAAGCAGGGTCTTTTGAAATTTAGTTGGCTCAGTAAGCCACAGCAGGCTCAGCCAAAATACGGGATATTGACCCTGGTATCGACAGGCAATCACAGCCCTCTTAAAATGTGTCCCATTAAATCCGGGTGATTCAAAAAAAAAACCTCTCTGAAATCCAGAAAGGTTTTTTCGTTCAGCATAAGCTCAATTATTCAATAATCACTCCTGCTGCCTCAATGGTATATTTCCATGCATCTTCGGTGATGGCGTCAATTTCTTCCTGGCTTCTGCCTGCATCCTCAGCATAATGCTTGAGCATATCAACAGATATTAGTTCACGAACGGCAGTGCCTTCAACCCAGGCTGTTTTGCCTGAGGCATCCATGGGTACATAAAAATCATGATCCTTCATGTTTACCATGATTTCTTCACCGTTTCTAAGATCAAAAGTAAGCCAGCAACCTGTATGTTGGCAGACCTCAAGAATGGTGCCGTACACCTTTACCGCGATTGCAGCGTCGCTGTTGATCAGGGCGGCTATTTCAGTAACCTGCACAGCGCCTTCTTTGCTTATTTCAGCACCAAATGCACCTGTTGAAGGGAGTGCGGTGCTTTCAGTTTTGTGTTCATGATCGTGTTCATGATCGTGATCATGGTCATGTGTATGTGGGTGTCCACAGGCGAAGGCTATGCTCAGCAAAGCCAGACTCAGAACATGGAATGTAATGCGGATTTTATTCATGATAACTATCTTGGGTTGATAACAATGTCTTTAACGTCCTCAACTGTTATCATGCCAAAATCGTTGCCAAAATGATTGGCCACATAATTAATGACTGCAACAGCTTCTTCTTTCGTATCTACCTGGAAAGGCATAGGAGCAGAGTACTTCACGCCGTTGATGACACTTCCTCCGGGTGTTCCGTTAAGCACTTGTGAAACAGCGCCTAATCTGTTGTTTTTCAAAAATTCGGAACCTAATAGTGATGGAAATGCACCGGGAATTCCTTGTCCGTTGGCCTGATGGCAAACAATACATTTTTCGTTGAAAATTTTCTCACCAAGCGCATGGGGATTTTCTGCTGGTTTGGCAGGCTCTTCTTTAACTGTTTGCTCAGCAACAGCCTCGGTTTTGGTTTCGGTTCCACCGCCTCCGCAGCTGCTGAAACCGATTGTCATTGCCATGGCAATCATGGAACTAAAAAGGATATTGGTTTTTTTCATGATAATATAATTTGTGATTTTTAATAGTGGTGCAAAATTAACACAATTAGCCGACCAGACATTTAAAAAAACGACTTAATTCATCCGTTAAATGATGGTTGAGAACCTTATTTGCTAATGTTTTTTCGGTTCGGGTGTTTATTGAGTATCGTCCGAACAGCAAGCTCCTTTGACCTGAACCTCCTTCACAGGAGTCAGTTTTTGGCTTTTGGGGCTGATATAAGGAATGCCCAGTGACATGCCTCTTAGAATGAATATGATCCCAAGAATCACGATGAAGACCGGAATGATTTTGTTAAGCTTATGCTTCAGTTTGGCTCCGACCATGTTTCCAAGCAGCGAAACAGCGAGCAGCAAGGGAATAGTGCCCAGTCCAAACGCTACCATGAACAGAATTCCGGCCAGTACATCGTTTGTATTGATGGCGCCGGCGATTGCCACATAAACAAGACCGCAAGGCAGCAATCCATTCAACAATCCGATAACAAGCAGGTTCCTTTTCGAATGGTTTCCAAATAATACTCGTAACCTGGACACGATTTTGCCGGAAATTCCATTTCCAAAACCGGCATTACCGAATTGATCTTTAAACAAGAAAGGAAAGAAAACACTCAGGATCATCACCACGCCCAGCAGAATAGAGGCCCATTGCTGAAAACCGGCCATTTCAATTCCCTTGCCAAGCAACCCAAAAATAAATCCCATAAAACCATAGGTAATGGTTCGACCCAGGTTGTAAGTCAGCCCCCCGATGGCCCGGTCAAAGAAACTGCGCCGGCCAAGTGGCAATGCCACTGCAATTGGCCCACACATGCCGATGCAGTGCAAACTTCCGATCAACCCAATGGTCAGTCCGGTGTAAATGTCAAACATCATCAGGGCAGATCAAGTGTTTTTTCCGCATAATATTCATTTCCACCACTGATCCAGTCAATTTTAACGACGTATCTTCCTTTAAGCAGGTTGGCAGGAAACCTGAAAATTCCCAATGAGTCAACGGTAAGTTTGGCAACCTGATCGTTTTTGTCAGAAACCCGCTGATAAAAATGAACCGTTCCTTCAACCTTTCCGGTGATTGCTTTTTGTGGGAATTGGATCTGAACCATGTCGTTTAGGTGTTTTACCAAAATTGAGTCGGCAAATACAGCTGCGTTGTTTCGTTTATCGATGAGTTGCTGATGTGCTTGTCCTTTTGGGTAGTAATCACTCTCAACAAGGTCAACGCTTTGCTGCATCATCAGTACAACAAATACGATCACCATAGTCATGAATGCTGCCATTGAAACAACAAGTTTGGTTCCCCAGTTCCATTTCATTGAAGTAGGTTGTTGGTTGCTATTATTTTGTGTCTAAATTGTTTGGCCCGACAAAGTTAAGCTTATATTTTGTAATCAGCCTGTCGCCGCTGTAAATTCCAAATGTAACAGCTGTGTTGCTCGTTTTAACCTGATCCTTATGGAGGATAACCATGAAATTGGCTTCACCTACCGATTCCTTTTGCAGAAAAACTTTTTCGGTAATAAACTGCAAATCGCCTTCCGGGTTTTCCAGTACAACTTCAATAGGCAGATCTTCACGGGTTTTATTCACCAGTTGCATTTTATAGAGGTTTGAGTAGTGATCAGTTCCGTATTCCTGAAACAAAGTTCCGGGAAGTCTGATAATAGTTGCTTCCACGTCGCTTCTGAATGTGAAAAGGCTTCCTACAACGATCAGAAGAACTGTGAGTACTGCAGAATAGGCAATTGATCTTGCGTTGAATAAACTTTTTTTGCCTTCCGAGATGCCTTTTTCCGAATCATAGCGGATCAGGCCGCGTTTCAGGCCTACCCGATCCATAATGGCATCGCAGGAATCGATACAGGCCGTACAATTGATGCATTCGAGCTGGGTGCCATTGCGTATGTCGATTCCGGTCGGGCACACTGTAACGCAGCTAAGGCAGTCAATGCAATCGCCTTTTCCTGATTCTGCCCTATTTTCCAGTGGATTATGCTTGCCTTTGGGCTCGCCGCGTTTGTAGTCGTAAGCCACTACAATCGATTTCGAATCGAGCAAGACACCCTGCAATCTGCCATAAGGACAGGCAATGATACAGACCTGTTCGCGGAAGAATGCAAAAATGAAATAGAAAATACCCGAGAAAAGGACCAATGCAATGAAACTCCCCAAATGGGGCAGGGGTCCATCAGAAATCAAAACAAGCAGACGGTCAATTCCTATTATATATGCCAAAAAGGTGTTGGAGATCAGAAAAGAAATTGAGAAGAAAATGACATGCTTCAGACTCTTCTTCCACATTTTTTCAAAGTTCCAGGGAGCACGTGCCAGTTTTTTCTGCTTACCATAATCACCTTCAATGAAATACTCAATTTGTCTGAATACAAACTCCATAAATATGGTTTGTGGACACGCCCATCCGCAGAAAATTCTACCAAAGATCACTGTGAAGAGGATGATAAAAACGATGAAGGTGATTAATGAAAGCACGACCAGGTGAAAGTCCTGTGGCCAGAAAACCTGACCGAAAATGATGAATTTCCGCTCCAAAATGTTGAAGAGCATAAAAGGTTCGCCTTTGTATTTAATCCATGGCCCGGCAAAGAGCAGGATCAACAGGAATGAGGCAACTGCCCATCTGTAATTGGTAAGTCTTCCTTGCGGGCGTTTGGGATGAATCCACACCCTTTTGCCTTCTTCATTTATTGTAGTTATACGGTCACGGAAGTAGGCTTTTTCGTCTTTAATCTGATCTGATGATGACATTGCGTTTTGTTTGGTTAGGTTAGCTATTGACAAAACCATCATCCGGACCTTTGCCGGCCCGGATTGATGGTTCCGTTAATTGCTGAAAAAACATGGATTGCTGAATTGCGGCATCTGGGCCGGTTCAGACATTTTTTTAGTTAATCAATTCTCCTTGTGGTTCCTTTGGGGTTGCAGGTGTTGAGCCTACGATCTCGTTAATGATGTAGCTGACAACTTCAAGCCGCTGTTTGGGTGAAAGTTGATCCTTATAGGGAATCATGCCTTTCTCGATAACACCGTTGGTGACAATGGCAAACATGTCTTCGACAGTGTTTCCGTGAATCCAGTAGTTATCAGTCATGTTTGGTCCAACGAGACCGCCGCCGTCAACCAGGTGACATACTGCACAGATTTTTGTCCAGGTTTCTTTGCCTGATGCCATTGAGACGGCATCGGTAAGTAAGCTGATCTGGAATTCAGCAACTGGAGGTTTGCTTGCCTGAGCACCGGCCATTTCCTTGTCGAATTCCTTAGCCTGAATCAGGTCGTCGGCCCTGAATACCCAAAGCCTTACCAGATAGAAGATTGAGAACACGATAGTGATAATAAACAGCCACTTCCACCAGCCTGGCAGGTCGTTGTCGAGTTCCCGGATCCCATCATACTCATGATCTTTCAGGAGCCTTTTGTTGGTCAGGGTATCTATTTCGTATTCTTCGAGTTTTTTATCCGGATGGTTATCTAATGTAGTCATATTTTCTTGATTTTTAAATTGCTATTGCTTAAACATCTGATTGTTGACTGCCTGCTCACCATCGCATTCCTCCAAAGGCAACCTGCTGTAAGTGTCTGCATCCTGTCGGCTCATCCGAATCACGTGCATAACCAGGAACACAAACAGGGTCAGGAAAATGATCAGTCCTATGATCGGAAACCATTGAATCTGAGCAATGTTTTCGAGTACGTTGGTGACTATTTTCATTTTATTAATATTTGGCGTTTAATGGAACTTCTATTCGGTTTTCTTGATGTCGGTTCCAAGTCGCTGAATATACGCAATCAACGCAATTACCTCTTTGGTGTCTTCTACTTCAATTCCACCATCACGCAATCCCTGGGCAATCTGGTTGGCCTGTTTCAGCAGGTCATCATTGGCTTTTTCAGCATAACCTTCAGGATAGGGCACGCCAAGTGATTGCATAACCCTGATTTTTTTGGGTGTCGAACTGATGTCAAGGTCTCTGGTTATAAGCCATGGATAGGGAGGCATGATAGATTGAGCCACCATTTTTTGCGGATCAAGAAAATGGTTGTAATGCCAAGAGTCGGGTTTGTAGATTGGCCCGCCTTTTACACCTTCACGTGCCAGATCCGGTCCGGTTCTTTTTGAACCATACTGGAAGGGATGGTCATAAACAGCTTCACCGGCCTTTGAATATTCTCCGTAACGTTCAACTTCCGATCTGAATGGCCTGATCATTTGACTGTGGCATACATAACAGCCCTCTCTGAGATATATATCACGACCCTGAAGTTCAAGCGGGGTGTAAGGCTGAACACTGGCAATGGTCGGAACGTTGGATTTTACCATAAACATGGGAACGAACTCAACAATACCGCCAATGAGTATGGCTACCAGCGTGAGGATGGTAAACAGCACAGGCTTGCCTTCGATAATCCTGTGGCCTTTATCAACTTCGTGTTTATGAGTGTGCAGGGCAGGAGCTTCATCGTCCTCGGATGATACAAATTTTCCGATTCCGGCAGTTTTGATCAGGTTATAGATCATCAGGATGACGCCTGTGATATAAAGGGCACCGCCAAAGGCGCGGATGTAATACATAGGTAGAATCTGAACAACGGTTTCAATGAAATTTGGATAAGCCAGATAGCCTTCTTCGGTAAACTGTTTCCACATCAGACTTTGGGTAAATCCGGCAAAATATAGCGGTATGGCAAAGAAGAGCATGCCGGTAGTTGCCAGCCAGAAATGAGCATTTGCAAGTTTAACACTAAAGAGTTTAGTATTATAAAGTTTCGGAAACATCCAATAGAGCATACCGAAAGTAATCATCCCATTCCAACCCAGTGCACCGATATGAACGTGGGCAATGGTCCAGTCAGTGAAGTGACTGATAGCATTCACGCTTTTTAGTGAAAGCATAGGGCCTTCGAAAGTGGCCATGCCATAAGCAGTAATACCTACAACAAACATTTTGAGCACAGGACTTTCCCTTACTTTATCCCATGCTCCCCTGAGCGTGAGCAGTCCGTTGATCATACCTCCCCATGAAGGAGCAATCAACATCACTGAGAAAACAACACCAAGTGCCTGTGCCCAGTCTGGTAAAGCTGAGTAAAGCAAATGATGAGGGCCTGCCCATATATAGAGAAATATCAGTGCCCAGAAATGGATAATCGAAAGTTTGTAGGAGTAAATGGGTCTGTTGGCTGCTTTAGGCACAAAATAATACATCAGCCCCAAATAAGGAGTTGTCAGAAAGAATGCAACAGCATTATGTCCATACCACCACTGAACCAACGCGTCCTGGATACCTGCATACACCGGATAGCTTTTGAGAAAGGAAACAGGTATGGCAATGGAATTTACAATATGCAACACGGCAACAGTAACAAAAGTGGCAATATAGAACCAAATGGCAACATAAATGTGCTTGGTTCTTCTTTTTATAGTAGTCATGATCAGATTGATGCCAAACACCACCCAAATAAGTGCAATAGCAATGTCAATCGGCCATTCCAGTTCTGCGTATTCTTTTCCAACTGTGTATCCTAGAGGAAGTGTTATTGCTGCCGCAACAATAATCAGCTGCCACCCCCAAAAGTGAATTTTTCCAAGCAATTCACTGAACATGGGTGTTTTGAGCAAACGTGGTGTGGAATAATAAATTCCGGCAAACATGCCGTTGCCTACAAAGGCAAAAATTACAGCATTGGTGTGCAGGGGGCGAAGCCTTCCGAACGAAAGCCAGGGAATATTCTGGCTCATATGCGGAAAGATCAGTTCGAGGGCAATGATCAATCCGACGAGCATCCCTACAATACCCCAAAGAATCGTTGCGTTCATAAATAAACGCGTAATCCTGTTTTCATAAGTAAATTTCTGTAGCTCCATAATCTAGTTTTTGGTTATTGTTGTTGATTGGGTTTCATCATCATTAACGTTTTGTTCAGGACTCTTAACCTTATTGTCGAAGAGCATACGCACCGACGGGGAATAATCATCATCGTATTGTCCGCTCCTGACTGCCCAGATAAATGCTGCCAGAAAGCCACCGGCAACAACAACTCCGACAATGATCAAAAATATTATTGCTGACATTTAGGTAATAAAGTCCCTGTTTACGAAGATTTCCACAAAGTTAGAAAACCAATTTGTATCTGCTTAATGATCAAGTAATTTATAATGATTCTAAATAAATACGTACAATACCTGATTATTAAGTTGATATTGATGTTCAATTTGTACCTGATTTGGATTTTTTCATACCCGGAGATATTTTCGGGCAAGCAGATTGACCGAAACCGTTGCAAAAGCAACGATGGTGATGGAACTCAGTGGCATCAGAATTGCTGCAATTAAAGGTGAAAGATTAGCCGTTACTGCAAATGATAAACCAATAATATTATAAAACAATGAAATGGCGAAACTGGTGCGCACAACACCGAAACTTAATCCTGTAAACCTCATAAATCTGTCTAGTCCATCAAATTTCTCGGAGGACATAATGGCATCGCAAGCCGGCGAAAAACTAAAGACATCTTCGGCTATGGTGATGCCTGTCTGGCTGGTAGCAAGGGCACCGGCATCGTTCAAACCATCGCCGATCATCAGAACTTTTCTGCCTTTTGATTTGAGTTCTTCAACAAATGTTTTTTTATCGGTTGGGCTTTGATTAAAGTGCAATTGTTTACCATCACCGAAATATACGGCAAGCCGTTCGCGCTCGGCTTCATTGTCGCCACTGATTAGATGCAGGTCATATTTTGATTTCAGTCGTTCGATGATGCCCCGAAGCCCGTTGCGATAAACATTTCCTATACTGTAATATCCGATTAATTCGTTTTCAATGCTTACATATACCCTTGACTCGGTTAATGTTTCGCTGACTTCTTCTCCTGTAACAAAGGCAGCCGAACCGATGTTGATTCGTTTCCCGTTGACGATTCCTGTGATTCCCATTCCCGGGATTTCTTCGTAAAGTTCGGGTTCACTGATTTCGGCCTCTTTTAAATGTTCATTCAGCACGAGACTCATGGGATGTGACGAATGCATCACCATGGATTTGATCAGACTGATTGTTTGTTTGTCGGGTAAACCATCGTGAAAGCGAACATCCGTTTCGCGGTTAATGGTAATGGTGCCTGTTTTGTCGAAAACAATAGTATTAGTTTTGTGAAGGTTTTCAATAACATCTGCATTCTTCAGGTAAAACCCTTTTCTTCCGAATACGCGCATGGTGCTGCCAAAGGTAAATGGGACGGTCAGGGCAAGGGCACAAGGGCAGGCAATGATAAGCACCGAACTGAATACATAAACTGCGGTGGAAAGATCATGTCCAAGCCAATAGAAGAAGGCTGTAAATGCAATAATTAATATAATAATTGTGAAGTAGTGGCTGATCGTGTTTACATGATTCCGAAGCAATTGTCTCTCGTCTTTTTGCCCCTTCTGGTTCCATAGTTGGGTGAGGTAACTTTGTTCAACTGGTTTTTCAACCTCCAGTTCAATCATGCTGCCCACTTGCCTACCTCCTGCAAAGATAAGGTCTCCGGTTTTGCGGCTAACGGGTATTGCTTCACCTGTTACAAATGAATAATCGATGCTTGCATTTCCTTCAGTCAGGCGGGCATCCGCAGGAATCAATTCCTGATTTCGAACCCTGATCCGGTCACCCTTTTTCAGTTCACGTATCGGAGTAAAAATTTCCTCGTCATGATCGAGTTTTGTAACCGCAACCGGAAAATAGGATTTGTAATCCCTTTCAAATGATAAAGCTTCGTAGGTTTTCCCCTGATACCATTTACCAATCAGCAAGAAGAACAGCAAGCCGGCCAGCGAATCCATGTAACCAATTCCGTTTCCGTTGAAAACCTCCCAACTGCTTTGTAGAAAAAGTGCGATTATTCCTAAAGTAATGGGCAGATCTATGCTGATTATTTTATGTCTGAGCCCTTTCCAGGCTGATAAGTAATAATCATTTGCACTGTAAAAAACCACAGGAAGGACCAGAAAAAAACTCAGCCATCCGAAAATATTCTTGAATTCCTGTTCCAGCAGATCACCGCCAGGAAGATATTCAGGAAAGCTGTACATCATAATATTAAGAAAACTAAAGGAAGCAATGCCAATTTTGATCAGCAACTTACGGTTGGTTTTACTCTTTTTTCCTGTTTCGAGACTGTCCAGTGTTATCTCAGGTACATAATGTATCGCAGCAAGCAGTTCGGCTAATTGCCTCAATGATAACAGATCGTTTCTGAATGTTATGTTAACCACCTTTTTGGGAAAGTTAACGTCGGAGTAACTGATCGCCGGATGCAGTGTGTTAAGGTGCTCCAGTAACCAGATACAAGATGCGCAATGGATCGAAGGGATAAAAAACTGCACACGTGAGATGTTTCCATCCCTGAAAGTTTCAAGTTTTTCCGATATTTCCGAATTGTCCAGAAAGGCAAATTTGCGCAGCGGTTGTGCATTTTCGATGCGGATGCCCGACATGGGCTGTATTTCATAATATTGTCCCAGCTCATTCTTGTGTAGTATATCATACACAGCCTTGCAGCCGTGGCAACAGAAGATCGCATCGTTAAAAGTAACAGGGCTTGAGCCGCAGTCGCTCCCGCAATGCCTGCAGGCATTATCCTTCATGATATTTTATTGTGGTTCTTTGGGCATAAAACGTATCCTCCACATTCCTCTCAGGTCACCTGGTGTGAATCCAGTGGCCAGATCTTCAGGATACAGAGACTTTATCAATTGGTAGTCCTCCTCCCTAATGTCTGTACCGATATTTCCATGACAGGCCAGACAAGGTTGAGTAAGGATTATGGGAGCGTAATATTCCAGATAGTTATCGGAACTCAATACAACCTGATCCATAATACTTTCCTTGTTTTCGTTTTTTGTGTTATAAGCCTGAAATAATTCCTGCTCAAACAAACGCATGGCGTTGTTTGGGTTTCTGTATTTTTCTGCAACCCTTTTTATGGAAACATTGAAATGTTCCGAAAGGGAATCAACCAAAGGGTAGGCTTTCAGGTTACAGTAGCTAACTGCGTGTGGCACTCCTCCTTCTTTCATGGCTTTTGTCACCTCGCCGGTCAAGGTTAAAAAACTGGTCTTAAGCACCGTTCTGCCAATCTCCTTGTATTCGGCAGCAATCTTATCATTGAATTCTGCGTTCCACGTCCATGTGTTTTCATTGGCCGGATCAACTTTTTTCGTCCACGGAAAGCTGCACATGGTTGCTATTACCATCCATCCGGCGAGAAAAAAGGTGATTTTCAGTGTTTTTTTCATATTCTTATTAGGTTTTAACGGTAACAAAGGTACAACTAATCAGGGCCGATTACCAGTAGAACATGATATGCCAATGGTTATGCATTCATCGATATATTGCAGGTATTCATCGCTACAGCTTTTGATCATGACTGAGTATTTCTTTGATTTCGTGTGCTTCAGCAAGTCTTATTGAAATAATACTTCCGGAAAAGATGAGATTTTTTCCGGCTAGCGGGTGGTTAAAGTCCATGGTAACTCTTCCTTCCATGATACGGATTATTTTTCCGAAATGTCTGTTCCCGTTATTGTCGGCCATAGGAAATACATGACCTGTTTTGACAATTGATTCATCAATTGTCCCATCTTCATCAGCAAAAGTGGAAACAGGCAGATCGAAAACGGCTGACGGATCCACAGGCCCGTAAGCATTATTGCAATCAACGGTAAAACGAAATAATGCACCTGAGGTGAGTCCCTGAAGGTTTTGTTCAAAGGCATCTATAAGCAATCCGTGGCCGAACAAGAACTGTTCAGGTCTGTCGCAGGGAATATGTTGCAGGAGTGTTCCTGTTTCACGTTCTCTGACTTCGTAGCAAATAGTGGCAATAGCATTGGGTTCGATTTTCATGTCAGAATTATGAGAAAAAGCCCCCGTTTGTTGCGGAGGCTTTGGTTTTCACTTTTTACGGATTATTTCGACAATTCCCTTACGTAATGAATGATTTTCCATCTGTCATGGGGTGCGATCTGACCGCCATGAGCACCCATCAGACCTGATAGAGAGCCTACTGTAATCACATGATAAATCTCACCGTCAGGTTTGTTTTTCACATAATCTTCAACGAGTGAGGTGGGTTTTGCAGGAAATAGTTTGCTGGTATACAGGTGTCCATCACCTTTTCCTGCCTCACCATGACAAATCATACAATAAATTCCATACAATCGTTTGCCTTCCGCCAATACTTCCTTATCAGATTCGACAGGGTTTATCAATTGGCGGCCGGCAGCTTGCTGGTCATCGAATGATTTGGCCTTGAATGGATATGGAGTATAACCTCTGGGAATGGTTCCTTCAGCGGGTGTCCGCATGGTTTTCCCCTCGGCGAATACCGGATTTTCAGTGTAGGTGTCATAGGCCTGAGAATATGCCATGTCAGGGTAGAAAATATGTCCCGGATGGTTTTTGTCGCGGTTGCACGCAACAATGGCCAAAAGGGCGACTAAAACTAAACCTTTCCTGATCAGTGATTTCATTGCTTAATAGTTTGTGTGATATTCGATACTTTCCTTAAAATATGGGTGGTTTTTGGGTACCAGAGGGGCTTTGCTGAGGCTATGGAAAAAGACCAGAATGAATAATCCTGCATATCCAACAGTAAGCCCGATTTCCAGAAGACCAATTCCGGCTTCTTTGCCTACCACACCGGGCATGACAATCTGGTACATGTCAATCCAATGCCCAATAAACACAACTACAGAAACAGGCAGGAGCACAGCAAACATCCTTTTTGAGTTGCGTGTCATGAGGACCAAAAGTGGCACGGCGAGGTTAAGCACAAGATTCAGGAAGAATATGGTGTTGAAGTACTTAAGACGTGTGTAGAAATACACTGTTTCTTCGGGAATGTTTGCGTACCAAATGAGCATGTATTGCGAAAACCACAGATAGGCCCAAAAAATACTGAACCCAAAAAGATACTTGCCGAGGTCATGTACGTGTTCTGCGTTAACGTGAGTCATATAGCCCATTCTTTTAAGGACGTAGAGCAAAATGATGATAACGGCAGTTCCGCTGGCCAGCATGCTCGAGAAAACATACCATCCGTACAATGTGCTGAACCAATGGGCATCAATAGACATAAGCCAGTCAAAGGATGAGGTTACACTGGTAACTGCATAGAAAACAATGAAAATAGCCGAAACTGTCCTTAGCCTGTTGAAATAGAATTTGTCACCGTCAACATCCAGTTTCAGGGAGGTTTTTCTGATCAGCCAGGCAAGGATGATCCATCCGGCAAAATAAATGAAGAACCGTATCATGAAAAATGGCACGTTCAGATAACCCACTTTTTTGAGTAGTATGGCATCGAGATGTTCGGTATGCGTCCATTCGTAAAGCGAAGATAAACCACCCAATGAAAACAGGGCCAGCAGGAGGATTCCGCCCACAGGTATAAACCTGCTCATAGCTTCTCCGATTCGCTGTACACTGACCTGCCAGCCTGATTCGGCAATAGCATGCACTGCAACAAAAAACAAACCGATTAAGGCAATGCCAAGGAAATAAAAGGTGTTCATCAGAATGTTCGCAGCAATGCGTCCGGCTCCAAGTCCGCCAAAATAACCATAGGCAAGAGAGATCAGGCCTATAGCAATCATAATCAGACTGATGTTTATTACTTTTTTCGAAAGTATAAAGGTGTTATTGTCCATAACTTAATGCTTGTTATGATGTTAATTGAATACCCTGAGCACCTGCTTCTTTTAGTGCTTTCTCAATACGCTGCTGTTCTGGCTCATCTAAATCATCCGCCTCAATCAGGATCTGAAAACGGTCATCTGTAACCTGCTCGTCATAAATGATGGTTTTGGCCCCGGGACCCAGTTTGTTGTGGATAAAGAAAGCAATAACCATGGAGAAGGCTGCAAAAAGCACAGTCATTTCGAATGTTACCGGCATAAACGATGGAACGGCAAAGAAGGGTTTGCCGCCAAAATTGATGGGATAAGCCACAGTGAACACCCAAGCCTGGAAAAAGAAACCGATCAGCCCTCCGATTGCGCCTCCGGCAAATGCCACACGTGTAAGACGCGATCTTTTCATCCCCATAGCTTTGTCGAGGCCGTGGACGGGAAAAGGTGTCCGCACATCAGCAGGTTCAATGCCCTGATTCCTGATTTGTCTGACGCCTTTGATGAGGTCTTCCTCATCGTGATAATAGGCAGATATGAATTTACTCATGGTGTGCGTGTTTTTGATGTTCACCGGAAGATTTTAGAACACTTTTTACCTCGGCAATGGCTATAACGGGGAATATCCTGATAAACAAAAGGAAAAGGGTGAAGAACAATCCCAGAGTGCCTATATAGAGACCAACTTCGACCAGCGTAGGCTTGTACATTGACCAACTCGAAGGAAGATAATCACGGTGCAGAGAGGTGACAACGATTACAAATCGCTCGAACCACATTCCGATATTGACAAAAATGGATATGATAAAGGTAGCAATCAGGCTCGTTCTGATTTTTTTAAACCAAAACAACTGAGGCGTTATAACATTACAGGTCATCATGATCCAGTAAGCCCATGCATATGGTCCGAACGCTCTGTTGAAAAAGGCGTATTGTTCATATTCAACTCCTGAATACCAGGCTATAAAGAATTCTGTCAGATAGGCAATACCCACAATTGAACCGGTAAGAATGATGATTTTATTCATCGATTCTATATGGTTGATCGTTATATAATCTTCGAGGTTTAGGGCTTTTCGTGCGACAATCAAAAGAGTGAGCACCATGGCGAAGCCGGAAAAGATAGCGCCGGAAACAAAATACGGTGGGAAAATAGTTGTATGCCAGCCGGGTATTACCGAGGTAGCAAAGTCAAAGCTCACAATCGTATGAACGGACAAAACAAGCGGTGCAGCAAGTCCTGCAAGCACCAGACTGATGGTTTCGTGTCTTGACCAATGACGTGCCGAGCCAGTCCATCCGAAACTCAGGAATCCATAGATTGCTTTTCTGATTTTATTTTTAGCTTTATCACGAACTGTTCCGATATCGGGGATGAGGCCTACATACCAGAATACCAGCGAAACCAGGAAATATGTTGTGATGGCAAACACGTCCCAAAGCAGGGGTGAGTTAAAATTTACCCAAAGATCACGTGTGTTTGGATAGGGAAAAATAAAAAATCCAAGCAATAACCTTCCCATATGTATGAGTGGAAAAAATCCGGCACAGGCAATGGCAATAAGTGTCATGGCTTCGGCCGAGCGGTTAATGCTTGTTCTCCATTTTTGTCTGAATAACAGTAATATAGCCGAAATAAATGTTCCGGCATGGCCAATACCTACCCACCACACAAAGTTGGTGATGTCCCAGGCCCAGCCGATGGTTTTGTTCAGCCCCCACGTGCCAATACCATTGAATACGGTTTCATAGGAGGCCCATGCACCCATAAGTGCAGCCGCTCCGGCAAGAGCCATTCCCATATACCAGTATTTTGATGGCTTGCCTGCCATAGGTGCCATAATATCTCTGGTTACCTGGCTGTAATCCTTGTTGCCTTTTATGAGGGGTTCTCGAATAGGGGATACGTACATGCGTCAGAAGGATTTGGTTATACGTTCGTGTTTTTAACTTTGGTCAGGTAGCCAACAGATGGCAACACATGCAGTTCTTCAAGCACATGATAGTTGCGTTCGTCAGCGAACATCAATGACACTTTACTTTCTTTATCATTCAGGTTGCCAAAAACAATTGCCTGCGATGGACATGCTTGCGCACAGGCGGTGATCACTTCGCCATCGGCTAGCGGTCGGTTCTCGATCTTAGCTTTTAGTTTTTTATCCTGAATCCGCTGAATACAGAAAGAGCATTTTTCAATAACCCCTTTAGCCCTGGTGGTTACGTCAGGATTCAGAACAAGTTTCCTCAGGTCAACAGTCATTTCTTCGGTGTCGTAAAGATTCCCCGGAAGGGCATCTGCATTGGTGTAATCGAAGAAATTAAAACGCCTTACTTTATAGGGGCAGTTGTTGTTGCAATAACGTGTGCCGATACATCTGTTGTAGGCCATTTGGTTGATCCCTTCATCGCTGTGCGTGGTAGCAGCAACAGGACAAACATTTTCACATGGGGCATTGTCACAATGCTGACACATTACAGGCTGCCTGATCAGCTCCGGGTTCTCCGGGTCGCCAGTGTAATACCTGTCAATTCTGATCCAGTGCATTTCGCGGGCCATCAGAACCTGTTCTTTGCCAACAACCGGAACATTGTTTTCGGCAGAGCATGCTACAATGCAGGCATTACAACCGATACATGAATTAAGGTCAATAGCCATGCCCCAGTGAAGCCCTGCATATTCCTTCTTTGGATAAATCGTTTTCAGATGCTTCTTGATTTCATCGCGAATCTCATTTCCTGATTTAGGATTGTCAAGATAGGCTGCAAGTGTGGTTTCACGTACTATTTGCCTGCCCTCCATGGAATGATGGGTTTGTGTGCGGGCAAGTCTGAATTTGCCATTGACTTTTTCAATTGAGGCGCCAATTGTCTGAAGTTGTCTGCTGCCATGTGCAAAACCCATTAAAGGATAGGCGTTTACGCCGACACCTACTGCTGATTTTCCGCCCTTTTCGCGTCCATAACCAAGCGCAACGGAGACAGTCCTGCTTTCCTGGCCTGGTTGGATAACAACAGGGAAAGGCCCAAGCTTGTTGATCGTAATAAGACTCTCATCTTCAAGACCCATTTCGTCTGCCAGCTTTTGTGATATTGCAGCATAATTGTCCCAGCATATTTTTGTAACCGGGTCAGGAAGTTCCTGTAACCACGGATTGTTGGCATGTTTTCCGCTGCCGACACTTACATTGTAATACAAATCAAGCTGGTAGCTGTCGTCAGCAACAATGACTGAATTGGTTGATGCTATTGCTGATGCTGCAGAAATATCAAGTGCCGGAACAGGCGTTTCTTTCTTTTCAGAAACATAAACCCCGTCGTGAACACATTTATTCCAGAATGAAACAAATCCTGTGAGATCAGTTTGGTATATATTCTGCTGCCAATATTCCTGAATAAAGGTCCTGAAGTCCTTTTCGGAACCGGCCCATTTCAGCAGGCTTTCCTGCGCCTGTCGTGTATTGAATATGTGGCGAATGGCAGGTTGGGCAAGGCTGTAATGCCCCGTTTTTACCTCAAAATCATTCCATGATTCCAGATAATGATGGTCAGGGCAAACATAATTTGCTGTCTCGCTGGTTTCGCTTTTAACGCTGTTGAATGTTATCTTTAAAGAAGTTTTCTCGAGACCTGCTACCCATTTCTCTCTGTCAGGAAAATCGTAGGAAGGATTAACATCATACAATATGATTCCATCCACTACTCCCTGTGCCATTTCTTCTGTCAGCTTGGTCATGGCCGCATCATCAGCTTGCCTCACTTTTAGATGAACATCTGTCAGCAATGTATTTCCATAATTACCCAATAATTCATTGATTGCATTGATCATCAGTTGTGTTTCAGCATCCTGACTGTTACTTACCACCAATGATCTGCCTTTGGCTGTTGAAAGCTCTTCAGCAATTTTGATGATTTCGGGGTTTTCGGCTGCGCTTCCCGAAAGAGCCAGAAGCAGTTGAGCTACATAGGCCTTTTGCTGCGAAGGTTTAATCACAATCCTTTTGTCGGCATTTGATCCGGTGAGTGACATTCCGGATTCAAAATGAATATGCCTCGACATGGCTTTATTGCCTTCATGTAATTTCCTTTTGCTCACATATTGTTTTGTAAACTCAACCGGCGAGAGCCAGGTTCCAAGAAAATCAGCATCGAACCCTATGATTACGTCAGCTTTGTCGAAATGATAGGCAGGTATGAAGGCTTTTCCAAAACTGAGCTCATTGGCTTTCAGTATTGCGCTGGCTGATGTGGTATCATATTGTACCAGTTCGGTGCCCGGATAACGGTTTTTAAACAAATCAACGGCTGCTTTGGTCGAAGGGCTGATGAGGGTTGGGCTGAGCAGTACAATTCTACCACCTCTTCCAGATATTTCGCCAAGTTTATTCATGATCTCGGCATCAATCTGTTCCCAGGAAGTTTCCTGACCCTGATTAAGAGGCTCACGATAGCGGGCATTGTCATAAAGGTCAAGAACACTGGCCTGAGTGCGTGCGCTGGTACCACCGCCGGTAACAGCAGAGAGGGTGTTGCCTTCTATTTTAATAGGGCGGCCGTCTCTGACTTTTACTAAAATACTGCAATAATCATTGCCATCATAAAACGTTGAGGCGTAGTAATTAGCTTTTCCCGGTGTGACTTCTTCGGGTTGAATGAGAAATGGTATGGCTTTGCGTACGGGTTGTTCGCAACTGGCGGCAACCGCTGCCGAAGCAACTGTGAAACCAAACAGCTTCAGAAAGTCACGGCGGTTTGGTCCGGTTGATTGCTTCAACTCCTGCTCCATAAGCAGCAAACTTTTTTTATCGCCTAACATCTCGCCGTTTTGAAACTCATCGGGTGCTATCCTGAGTTCCTCAAGGCTTTTATAATATTTCTTTTCCATGTAAAGGTAGTATGATCTATAAATGGATTAATAATGGCATTTCATACAATTGTCGCCGCCTACCATGTCGGCCGTAACTTTTTTAATTTGTCCGCTCTTCAATTGCTCATGAAGCTTTTCGTAAGTTTCATAGAATGAGTTTGACGTGAACTGAACCTCCGTTTTCCGGTGGCACTCAAGACACCATCCCATACTGAGATCATGCACCTGCATTACCTCATCCATTTTTTCAACAGCACCATGACATTCGGCACAATCAAGCTTGGCAACCTGTACATGTTGCGCATGGTTGAAGTAAACATGGTCAGGAAGGTTGTGTATTCTGATCCATTCGATGGGTTTACCTGTTTCCCATGACTCTATGACTTTTGCAATCTCTACTGTGCCGGTAATTTTGCCTGATCTGACAACGTTGTGGCAATTCATACACAATTGGGTGCTTGGTATTCCGGCACTTTTGCCTTTCTCGACCGAACTATGGCAATAAAGGCAGTCAATTTTGTTTTGCTCGGCATGAATTCTGTGCGAGAACCAAACCGGTTGCTCCGGTTGATAATACTGCTGACGGCCCAGCATAGTGGCTTCTTTATAAAGGATTTCACCTATTATAAAAACCGAAACAAGGATAAGTATGCTGTGTACAAACCTTGCCTTGATCACTTTGGTCACTAGCAGGTCAAATAATACCACGATCAGGATGATCAGGGTGATGATAAAGGTTGTGCCGAAATTGCGGTTGGCATCCCTTTCAAGCTCAATAAGTCTGGCTTCGTTTTCCAGATGTTTTGCCTGCATTTCGTCGATCAGGGCTTGTTTTTGTGCTACCTGTTCATCTGTCGGAGCTGCCTGAGCAAATTCTGCGGCAACTTTCCCGCCATTCTCTATGTAAGCCAGCAAATCCATAATCTGTTCATCAGACAGTGGATTTGGCGGCATCGGGATGCGGTTGTACTCCTCGAAAAGCTGAACTGCTATCGGATCACCAGATTGAATGACCTCCTGTGAGTTTCTGATAAATTTTATCAGCCACTCAGTAGTTCTGCGCTCTGTTACGCCGGCAAGGTTGGGGCCAATCAGCTTCGGCCCGTCGATGTTATGGCATGCTTTACATACCTGAAAGTTTTTTTCAGCTTCGGGTGTCTGGGCCTGTGCTTGATTGCCGGACATGAGAAAACCGGTAAAAAGCACTATCAACCCAACCCGGTTAATCCTGTTTAACAGGGGTAATAATCGGATCATCATGTTTGATGCTAATATTGATGAAATGTATTTCAGATTCCTGAAAGCTGTTAATATCATAATTAACAGGGTGTTGAATTTTGGTTTGGTTCTTTCAATTGATCGTTCAAATATAAAAAGAAATTACTTCCAAATAAAAAAAAACAGGTAAAAGATTACCTGTTTAGATTGATTCTCGGGTAAATCCGGATATATTGCAAATCAAAATGTCTTGATTCTCAAGAGGATTAAAAAAAAGTAAACCGACCAAAAAATTACCAGCTTCCGCCGGCTCCTCCTCCTCCAAAACTGCCTCCTCCAAAACCGCCAAAACCTCCTCCTCCAAAACCGCCTGAGCCTCCTGAGAAACCTCCCCAGCTTCCTCTGTGGCTTCTGCCAGCCTGACTAGCCAGCCAAAGAGCTGTCCAAAGAGGCATATTTTTGTTGTTTCCGATGTGGTGGTTCGATCTGGAAAGCTTCATTGCCAGAATGATGATTATGATGACGATGATGGGTATAACCCATGCTCCGGGAGGGGCATCATTGGTGCTGTTCAGATATTCATCTGAAGTGTATTCGCCTGATGCCAGCGAAATGATCGTGTTCACTGCTTTGTCGATGCCTTCAAAATAATTATTTTCCATGAAGGACGGTATCATTTCATTCTCGACAATCCGCCTGGCAAGCGCGTCAGGGACAGCCCCCTCAAGTCCGTAACCGGTTGCAATAAAAGCCTTTCCTCTGCTTCTTTCGGTTTTTGGTTTAACCAAAATTACTGCTCCGTTATTTTTGCCTTTTTGCCCGACACCCCAGTTCTCGCCAAGTCTGTAAGCAAAGTCTGATACTTCATAATTACCCAGATCCCTTACAATAGCAACAACAATCTGTGTTGATGTTGAATCATTGTAGTGCAGGAGTTTTGATTCGAGCTGCTGCAACTGACTTTGCGACAGTGTTCCTGTAAAATCATTAACCAGTTTAGGCGGGTCAGGTCTGGGAGGGATTTCTTGAGAATACGCAGTTCCCGAAAAACCAAATACCAACAAAAATGCAATAAACCAAAAGGTTATCATTGAGGGTATTGTGCGCGAAAGCTTCAGTATTTGCTTCATCATGGTTTTACAGAAATGAGATTTCATCATTTAGCTCGTTCACATCATCACGCATTACCGGAAAGTGCTTTTTGAGTTTTTCGCCGGCTTTGCGGATGCCTTTTTGCAGTCCGGCCACGAATTCTCCGAGTTTAAAATGTTCGGACATAAGTAGTTTAATGTCTTCCCAAAAATGTTCCTCTACAACTGCATTGATTCCTGCATCACCAATGATGGCAAATTTTTTGTCTTTTATCGCAACATAGATTAATACCCCGTTATGATGCTCTGTTTCGTTGATTCTGAGTTCATTGAATAAAAATGCTGCCCTGTCGAGAACATCTTCCCTGCAATAGTTCTCCAGATGAACCCTGATTTCACCGGAGGTCGCATCTTCAGCTTCACGGATAGCCTGCACAATATGTTCTTTGTCGGCAGGAGTGAAAAAATTCTTGGCGTCGGGCATGTTCAAGTATTTTCAGAATTCAACTTTTGGTGCAGTTTCGGCTCCTTTATCAGCTTCAAAATATGGACGTTCTTCGAAACCAAACATTCCCGCGAACAGTGTTTGTGGAAAACGTTTTACATACGTGTTGTATTCACGTGTTGTATCGTTGAATTTCTGACGCTCAACGGTAATTCTGTTTTCAGTTCCTTCGAGTTGAGACTGCAATTCAAGAAAGTTCTGGTTCGATTTCAGGTCGGGATATTTTTCAACCACAACCATCAAACGCGAAAGCGCGCTCGAAAGACCATCCTGGGCCTGCTGAAATGCCTGCAGATTGGTTTCATTAAGCTTTGATGCGTCAATATTCATGCTTGTGGCTTTTGCCCTTGCTTCCACAACGCCGATCAATACTTCCTGCTCCTGTTCGGCAAAGCCTTTGACAGTGCTGACAAGGTTCGGAATCAGATCAGCTCTGCGTTGATAAACGTTTTCAACCTGGGCCCATTGAGCTGTTACTGCTTCGCTCTTGGATACCATATTATTATATGTGTTCTTGAACATGCTGTAAAGTATGAACACAACAGCAAGAACCACCAATAAGATTATAAGACTCTTTTTCATATTTGTTTGATGTTTTACACAGCGAAATTACGCTTATTTTTGGTTTTCAGGTTTTTCCAACTTATTTTAAAAAAATAATTACCCTCAGTCATCATAACCTGACCTTTTAATGGCTGGTCAGGTTTAGCATGTTGCGGTTGATAAACTCATTGAGTTCTTTGCCTTTAAGAAGGTTTTTAGACAAACGTGCCAAATCAAACATTTGCCTGAAAAGGTCTGATCTGTTTTCATCGGGCTCCTGAGCAAGTTTACTGATGGCAGGGTGGTTTGTGTTGATGACGAGACTGTATGAGTCAGGAAGTTCGCCCAGTCCCATCATGGGACCTCCACCAATGGCACTCATGTCCTTCATGCGTCTCATAAACTCATTCTGGGTGATCATCAAGGGTGTATCGCTCTCGCTCAGGTTTTCAAAAACAACATCAAATTGTTTTTTGTCGACCTGCGTTTCAATATATGATTTCAGGGTTTCCTTCTGCTGATCTTCAAGTTTGGAAGGAAGGACTGTGTCGTCCTTTGAGATGAGCTTGTCAAGAGTGTTTGAATCAACCCGTGCAAAGCTGCTGTCCTTTAGTTTCTGCTCCATTGTGTTGATGAAATGGCTGTCGAGCACACCATCCATCACAAGCACGTCAAAACCTCTGCCTCTGGCGCTCTCAATATAGCTGAATTGCTCGTCCTGATGTGTTGCATAAAGGAAAACAAGCTTTTTGTCCTTGTCCTTCTGTGCAGGCTCAATATGCTTCTGGTATTCTTCGATGGTGAAGTATTTGCCTTCGGTATTTTTCAGCAGAACAAATTTCTCGGCACGCTCATAGAATTTGGTGTCGGAGATCATTCCATACTGGATGAAAATCTTGATGTCGTCCCATTTCTTTTCAAAACTTTCCCTGTCTTTCTTGAACAAATCTTCCAGTTTGTCGGCCACTTTTTTGGAAATGTGTCCGCTTATCTTTTTAACGTTCTGATCACTTTGAAGGAACGAACGGCTTACGTTAAGCGGAATGTCAGGTGAGTCGATCACACCATGCAACAATGTAAGAAAGTCGGGAACAATACCTTCAACCGAATCGGTAACGAACACCTGATTGCAGTAGAGTTGGATTTTGTTTCGTTGCAATTCATAGTTGTGTTTTACTTTGGGAAAATACAGTATCCCTGTGAGGTTGAAGGGATAATCAACATTAAGATGGATGTGGAACAGCGGTTCATCAAAATTCAAGGGATAGAGCTCCTTGTAAAAATCCTTGTAAGATTCATCGTTTACATCCACAGGAGCTTTTTTCCATAGAGGATTAGTATTATTAATGATCCAGGGTTTCTCTACTGTTCTGGTTTTGGCGTTGCCATCTTTATCTGTTTCGCCTTCAATGGGTTCTTCCTCTTTTTTTGTGCCAAACTGGATGGGAACGGGCAGAAACTTACAATATTTGTTCAGCAACTCCCTTATTTTGTATTCTTCAAGGAAGTCCTCGTTTTCCTTGTCGATATGAAGAGTGACTTCTGTGCCGCGTTCTTTTTTATCTGATTCCGTGATAGAATATTCCGGACTTCCGTCACATTCCCATTGAACAGCTCTGGTGCTTCCGCCTTTCTTATAGGTTTTTGTATTCAGGGTGACCTTTTCGGCAACCATAAAAGCTGAATAGAATCCAAGCCCGAAATGCCCGATGATGGCATTTGATTCTGCCTGTGATTTGGTTTTGAATTTTTTGACAAATTCTTCGGCACTTGAGAAAGCAATCTGGTTGATGTATTTTTCAACTTCCTCCTGTGTCATTCCGATCCCTTTGTCGCGAATAGTGATGGTTTTTTTCTTTTTGTCGGCTTCGATCTGAATGGTCAGGTCGCCAAGCTCTTCTTTGAACTGACCGTTTGTAGCCAGAGTTTTCAGTTTTTGTGTGGCGTCCACGGCATTGCTGACCAATTCGCGCAGAAATATTTCATGGTCTGAATAAAGAAATTTCTTAATGATCGGGAAGATGTTTTCGGTCTTAACCTCAATAGTTCCTTTTTGCATAGCTGAAATTTTTATTGTTTCTGTTGTGGAATCAAAGTGTGTGCCATCGCCATCAATCCTGACATTTTGACCCGTCATGTAAGTCAGTGAAGTTTTCAAACGCTATTTCCAATTCAGTTGACAAAGGACGGAAGGACACCGTCGTTTGATTTTGCTATATTTGCGGATATGAATGAGGCGTGACACATGAAGGATGAACATTTAGAAGCTTTGCTTGGTCATTTTAAGCAACTGAGCGCTTCGGGAACACTGGTTAAGCTGACCTTGAGTAAACCAAGGGTTAAAAGTAACAGTCTCAGAAATGTGTTTGTGAAACCTGTCTATATAAAAGGTGTCCGGCAGCTTTCTTTTGTATATTCCGAAGATAATAAGCACAGGACACAAAACTTTTCTGAAGAACAAGCAATCGATGTATTGCGTCAGTTGCTTGGTGGTTTCAGAGCTGCCAACCTGCTGGGGATTCAAACCGATTATGAATGGCTTTCGTCAAAGAATGGAACGTCACGACTGACGGTCAGGCCAGTCGATTCCAACCGTGAGGCAAACCTAAGTCACGATCGCGAAAAAAAACGATTTCTGGATCCGAGGAAGCCCTATTGGTTCTCACTTGGAATCACTTCGCGTGATGGGGTTGTGTTGCCCTCAATGCAACACAAGTTCAAACAAGTGGATAAGTATATAGGACTGCTCGATCCGCTGTTGCCTGAAGAACACAAGGGAATATTGCGGGTTGTGGACATGGGTTCGGGAAAAGGATACCTCACTTTTGCGTTTTTCGAGCATCTGAAAGCCAGGTATGGCAACAATATTTCGGTCACGGGAGTTGAACAACGTTCCGAACTGGTTGAGCTTACGAATCAGATTGTACTGGACCATCACCTTGACGGGCTCAGCTTTGTGAAGGGAAGTATCGAATCGTTTAAACTTCAGCATGCTGATGTACTGATTGCACTGCATGCATGCGACACGGCTACTGATGATGCTATTGCAGCCGGAATTCACATCGGTGCTTCAGTTATTGTGTGTGCTCCTTGCTGTCACAAACAAATTCGTCGTGAGATGCTTGAAAGCGCGGAAAAACTGCCCTTATTCCGTTATGGAATTCTGCTCGAACGTCAGGCAGAGATTCTGACAGACACTTTACGTGCGCTGATCATGGAGAAATACGGATACAAAACGCGTATAGCGGAGTTCATTGATGCTGAGCATACCCCAAAAAATATCATGCTCGCCGGAATAAAGAAAAAAATGCGTAATGGTGGTGAACGTATCGATGATCAGATTGCCGGCCTAAAGGCGTATTATGGCATAACCACACATTATCTTGAGACTGCACTTGCTAAACTCAAACTGTTATGATTATTTTAGGAACCATAATCAATGTTCTGGCAGTTTTGGCGGGTAGTGCCATCGGACTGTTTTTTCATTCCAGGGTTCCTGAACGATATAGTGCCATTACATTTCAGGTTATAGGTTTGTTTACACTTGTTTTGGGTTTTTATATGGCTCTTAGGGCCGATGAATGGCTGGTAGTGATTCTTTCGCTGATTTTAGGAGGAATACTTGGTGAGGCACTACAATTTGAATTGTTTTTCAATGGATTGGCTGACCGGTTAGGAAAGAGATTTAAAATTGGAAGCAAAACCTTTAACGAGGGCTTGCTTACTGCTTTTTTGTTGTTTTGCATGGGATCGATGACCATTCTCGGAGCTATTGAGGAGGGCATGAAAGGTCAGCGTGAGTTGTATTACCTCAAGTCGATCATGGATGGAATATCGTCTATTGCGCTGGCTTCAGGACTTGGGGCCGGGGTTTTGTTTTCTATTGTTCCCCTGTTTATTTATCAGGCTGGATTGACCCTGCTGGCATGGCACTTTGGTGCGTTTCTCCCCGACAGCATTACCATGGACCTTACAGCTACCGGAGGAGTAATGCTGGTGGGATTGGGGCTTAATCTGCTCCAGATTACCCGGATCAACATACTGAATATATTGCCAGCCCTTGTTTTCGCACTTCTTTTGTCATGGGCTAATCATTTCATAGTTCATTGAGAATTTTCTTGCTTAGACTGATTCCAAAATAGACCTGGGGAACTTCGGTTTATTTTTTTTGCGTACCTTAGCCTGCTTGAATAACGCCTAATCATTTAAATCAAAATATATGGAAAATATTGATTGGAAAAGCTTGCCATTTGGTTATTATCCAACGGATTACAACGTAAGATGTTACTGGCGCAACGGTGAATGGGGACAAATTGAAGTAAGTTCGTCAGAATATATCAGCATCCATATGGCGGCCACAGGCCTGCATTATGGCCAGGAAGCGTTTGAAGGCCTGAAAGCCTATCGTGGTGCTGATGGAAAAGTGCGTTTGTTTCGCTGGCAGGACAATGCAAAGCGCATGCGTATGTCGGCTTCAGGCATCATGATGGCCAAGGTTCCGGATGAGTTGTTTTTCGAATCTATTGAAAAGGCTGTGAGGCTGAATGCCCGTTTTATCCCGCCTTACGGAACCGGTTCCGCGCTCTATATCAGGCCGTTATTATTTGGTTCAGGGCCTCAGGTTGGCGTGAAACCGGCCAAAGAGTATATGTTTGTTGTGTTTGTAAGCCCAGTTGGGCCTTATTTCAAAGAAGGGTTCAAGCCTGTGGCCATCGAGCTGGTGCATGATTATGACAGAGCTGCCCCGCAAGGTACAGGCCACATTAAAGTTGGCGGCAATTATGCTGCAAGTCTGAGACCCGCCGACAGGGCTCATGCAGATGGATTCAGTTCGGTGTTGTTTCTCGATGCAAAAGAAAAAAAGTATATCGATGAGGCTGGTCCGGCAAACTTTTTCGGCATAAAGAATAAAACATATGTAACCCCGAAGTCGTGCACTATTCTGCCTTCCATAACCAACAAAAGCCTTGAAGTGATCGCTGAAGAAATCGGTCTCACTGTCGAAAGGCGTCCCGTTCCGCTTGAAGAACTCGAAACATTCGAAGAAGTTGGCGCCTGCGGCACAGCCGCCATCATTTCGCCCATCAGAAAGATTGTTGACCGCGAAACAAAAAAGGTCTATGAGTATGGTGATGAAGCTGGTCCATATTCAACAAAATTGTACAAAACACTTTTGTCCATTCAGGAAGGATTAACCGAAGATAAGTACGGTTGGACTACCGTTTTGGAAGGGCTTTAATAATGAAGTTGTTGTAATTGAAAAACCCGGGGCTGAACGTTCCGGGTTTTTAGTTACTGATTGTCAGACGGTGTTCTGCAAGAATTTGTTTCATTTGAAGCTGTACTTTTTCGGCTTCAGTTGCGGCTTTCAGGGCAAAATCCGGTCCGTTTGAAGCGTAAATGATTGCACGGGAGGAGTTGACAATCAGTCCGCATTGGTCATTGAAACCCTGGCGTGCAATTTCTTGCAGATCGCCTCCCTGAGTTCCAATACCGGGTACCAGTAAAAAATGATCCGGTGCAAGGGCTCTGATTGTTCCCATCTCTTTGGGATGTGTTGCGCCAATGACATACATCAGTTGTTCGGGGCTTGCCCACTTCTGCGATGTGCGGATAACCTGTTCATACAAGCGCTCCCCGCTTTCGCCTGTCTTCATGGTTTGAAAGTCAGCAGAGCCGGGGTTTGAAGTAAGTGCAAGCAAAATCACCCACTTATCTTTGTGTCTCAGGAAGGGTTCAACCGAATCACTCCCCATGTAGGGTGCAACGGTAAGAGAATCAAAACCAAGTGTTTGAAAAAATGTCTGTGCGTAAGCAGCGGATGTATTTCCGATATCGGCCCTTTTGGCATCAGCAATGGTAAAGATGTCGGGGTAGTTGCTGTTGAGGTATTCAATGGTTTTTTCGAGTGATTGCCATCCCGAAACACCATATTTTTCGTAAAATGCCAGATTGGGTTTAAAGGCAATGGCAAAAGGCGCAGTAGCATCAATGATGGCCTTGTTGAAGGCAAAAACCGGATCTGCTTCCTGTTTCAGGTGAGTAGGAATTTTATCAACATCGGTATCAAGACCCACACAAAGGAAGGATTGTTTCCTGATGATTTGTTCCAGCAGTTGTTCTTTGGTCATTATCTTCGGATTAGCCCAATTCTGTTTTCAGTCGCTCGGCGTTTTCAGCCATTTGCAGTTTCTCGATCATTTCGTCAACATCGCCGTCAATGATGGCCGATAAGTTATACAAGGTGAGGTTGATCCGGTGATCAGTTACCCTGCCTTGTGGCCAATTGTAGGTACGGATTTTGGCTGAGCGGTCGCCTGTTGACACCATGGTTTTCCTTTTTGACGCAATCTCTTCTAGGTATTTGCTGTATTCGCGTTCAAAGAGCCTGGTGCGCAGCACTTTCATCGCTTTTGCAAGGTTTTTGATCTGCGACTTTTCATCCTGGCAAGAAACAACTATTCCGCTTGGGATGTGGGTGAGGCGAACCGCTGAATAGGTTGTGTTAACTGATTGTCCGCCGGGGCCCGAAGAGCAAAAAGTATCTTTTCTGATATCTTTATCAAGCAATTCAATGTCGAACTCTTCGGCCTCTGGCAACACCACAACAGAAGCAGCCGATGTGTGGATACGTCCCTGTGTTTCGGTTTTGGGCACGCGCTGCACACGGTGCACACCTGATTCAAATTTCAGTATCCCATAAGCACCCGGCCCGATCACGTTAAACACAATTTCTTTAAAACCGCCTACAGTGCCTTCGTTCATATCGACCAGTTCGGTCTTCCATCCTTTGTTTTCGCAATATTTCAGGTACATCCGGTATAAGTCTCCGGCAAAAATACTGGCTTCATCGCCACCTGTTCCGGCCCTGATCTCGACCACTGCGTTTTTGTCGTCCTGTGGGTCTTTGGGAATGAGCATCAGCCTGATGTCTTCTTCCAGTTTTTCTTTTAGGATGCTGAGCTCATCAAGTTCTTCTTTGGCCATATTGCGGAAATCTTCGTCTTTTTCCTTACGCATGATTTCACGGGCGTGTTCGATGTTGGCAACAATATTTTTGTATTCTTTAAAGGCAGCAACAACAGGTTCCATGTCTTTGTAATCCTTGTTGAGCTTCACGAAGCGTTTCATGTCGGCCATAACGGCAGGGTCGTTGAGCTGTTCGCCCATCTCTTCCCAGCGGCGCCTGATGTCTTCGAGCTTATCGGTAATCTCCACTTTTTCTGCTTTTTGGGGTGCAAAGGTAGGGATTAATTAGTTTGATACGAATAATGCAATTGCACAGGAACCAGATATCGCCTTATCCTGATTAAGGTATGGAACTTAGATATAATCATCTTTAATGTTTAATTAATGAGGCAGTATGGCTTCGAAAAGCCACATGGCTGATTGACAAAATCTAAGTCAAATCAAAACTTAAACACTCCAAATGCGCTATTAATTGTCATTCTTTTGTTTTGGCTGACATCCACCCGTCCTATCGTTTTTGCTTCAACCCCAAACGATCTTGAAATGTCTATCAATGCTTCAGCCGTTTTTTCATCGGTATAAACCTCCATGCGGTGGCCCATATTAAATACCTTGTACATTTCGTGCCAGTCGGTGCCGGAGGCTTGCTGAATCATGCGGAACAGGGGAGGGGTGTCGAACAAATTATCTTTGATAATGTGCAGCTTGTCCACAAAGTGGAGCACTTTGGTTTGTCCGCCCCCGCTGCAGTGGATCAGGCCGTGGATGTTTGGGCGGTAATCCTTCAAAAGGGTTTTAATAATGGGTGCATAAGTACGTGTAGGTGCCAGCACCATTTGTCCGGCATTTACGCCCGGCACTTCGGTGGGATCGGTAAGGCTGAAAGGGCCTGAATAAGCAAGTTCTTCGGGCACAAGCGGATCAAAACTTTCAGGGTATTTTTTTGCCAGGAATTTATGAAACACATCATGCCGTGCCGAAGTGAGTCCATTGCTGCCCATGCCACCGTTATAGGTTTCCTCGTATTTTGCCTGACCAAAAGAAGCAAGGCCGACGATAACATCACCGGCTTGTATGTTGTTTTCTATTACTTCATTGCGTTTGAGGCGGGCAGTTACCGTGCTGTCCACAATGATGGTGCGCACCAGGTCGCCCACATCGGCCGTTTCGCCTCCGCTGCTCCATATGCCGATACCAAGGTCACGCATGCGGGCTAAGAACTTTTCGGTTCCGGTGATAATGGCTGATATGACTTCACCGGGGATAAGATTCTTGTTGCGCCCGATGGTTGACGAAAGCAGAATATTGTCGGTAGCACCCACACAGAGCAGGTCATCAGTATTCATCACAATTGCATCTTGTGCTATTCCTTCCCAAACACTTATGTCACCCGTTTCTTTCCAGTACAGGTAGGCCAGTGACGATTTGGTACCGGCTCCGTCGGCATGCATGATGTTGCAGAAGTCGGGATCGCTGCCCAGTATATCAGGATTGACTTTGCAAAATGCATTTGGAAATAATCCTTTGTCGAGCTTACTGATGGCCCGGTGCACATCTTCTTTTGATGCAGAAACGCCCCGAAGATTGTACCGCTGATCTGCACTCATTTGAAAATCAGTTTCATCGTTTTGGTATTGAATTCAAATGGAGCAATTTGCGCTAGAGTCTTCTGCCCGAAGATGAATCCATATTTCAGGTTGTGGTGCACTGTGATTTCCACATTGTTGAGCGTTCTTTCCCCAATGCGCAGGACCTTGATGGTGAACACTGCCTTGTCGGCAATGGAGCCGGCGGATATGATGTTATCAGCGTCACCTTTGAAGTTGTCTTTGGTGATTACTCCTTTCCTTAGCAATTCCAGTGCTTTTTCGAGCGAGACTGAGGGCTGTGAATTACGGTCGTATGTAAATTCGTCGTTATGGCCATCGAGATTAAAAGCAACGATAAATGCACCGGTTTTGTCTTCTGTTCTGAAGGTGCTGAATGCCTCATCAGGATTGATCAGGATCTGCACTTGCTGATCAATGGGTTGATTGGATGGTTTTGGCACAAAATCTTTGCTAAGCACTTTGAATTCAGTACGCCTGTTGAGCTGGTGGGCCGCTTCTTTTTGCTCGTTTGTGCCAAGGCTGTTTATATACTGTTCAGTAAGTATGGTTCCCTTGTCAAATCTGAAACCATTAACAGTGACATCTCTGTCGAGTTTGCGGGGTGCGATTTCGCCATATCCTTTGGCTACAAGTCTTCCGGGCTCAATGCCACGAAGGATGAGATAGTCAACCACTGATTGCGCGCGTCTCTGTGAAAGTACAAAGTTGCGTTCTTCGGTGTCGCGGTTATCTGTATGCGACGCCAATTCGACAATGATGGTGGGATTGAGCTGCAGTGTGACGATCAATCCCTGAAGCGAATCTTCGTATTGGGGTTTGAGTTCCCATCGGGCCAGATCATAAAGAATATCGGGAAGAACGATAGGTTCTTCGGGTATGGGTTCGAGTACGAAGTTTTTAATAAAATCACGGCTAAATTCAACACCGACAGTGGTTTCAATGGCACTTTTTGTGAAAAAGTTGGCCTTATCCACAATAATTTCATAAGTGGTGTTTTTGTTCACCTGGCTTTGTCCAAACTGGAAGAAACCTTTGTCGTTAGTTCGTGTTCCAACACTTGATCCGTCAGAACCTACCAGTTTAATTACGGCATTCTCGACAAACTGGAGGGTTTTTTCGTTGGTTACTGTTCCTGAGATGGTAAAGAACACAGGAGGTTCAGTGAAGTAATAAATGTTGTCAATATTGCGTGTGTTGTCGCGGTTCGATGACAGAAATCCCCTTTCCTCATCAGGATGGAAAATGATTGCGAAGTCGTCAGCGGTGGAGTTGATTGGATATTTTAGGTTACGTGGCAGGCTCCAGTTTCCTGCGGTATCTGCTGTTGTAACAAAGATATCAAGACCACCCATACCGCCATGTCCGTTTGACGCAAAAAACAAGGTTGTGTCGTTTCTCAGGAAAGGAAAAACTTCGTCGCCTTTGGTATTTACCACCGGGCCGATGTTGAGTGGTCTTTTGAATTCATCGCCAGCCGAATTGCGTAAAGCAACCCATATATCTTTTCCGCCAAAACCACCGCGCCTTTCGGCCGAGAAATAAAGTATCAGCTCATTTTCGCTCAAGGAAGGATGACCAATGACTTCCAGTGTATCTACTCCCTGAATCGGGAGCAGTTTCGGGCTCGACCAACTGCGCCCTGATCGAGTTGAATAGTAAATCTGACAGCCCGATTGCACCTGCTGATCGTTTGCACAACGCGTGAAATATAGAGTTGTAAACTTTCGGTTCATATGCGGAGCTCCTTCGTTGGCTTTGGTGTTGATGATTTCTGATTCATCAAGCAAAGCCGGAGTACTCCATTCTTCTTTGCGATCGAGGCGTGATATAAACAGGTCGCTGAAGCTCTGGTTCGTCCACCCGTCCTTTTCTTTGCCGGTGGCATTTTCACGTGTTGAGGTGAAAATAATTTCGTTGTAATTGTTAGAAGCCCATGTTGCCGCGAAATCCGATTCGCGGGAGTTGATTTTTTTCAGCTGCGTTAACTCATATTTTGAGGGATTTTCAATCCATTCTTTTATCAGAGTAGTTGTTTCAGCCCCCAGTTTGCCTCTTGGGTCGTCAGGTACACGTTCTGCATAAAGTTGATAGAACTGTATGGCTTCGTCAAACTTCTGGTTCATTTTAAGTACGTCTGCAAAATTAAGCAGCATCTCGGGGTACTTTTTGTCGATCTCGGTACGGGTCAGCCTTCTGTAGGTAGCTTCAGCACGTTTGTAATTTCCTGTGTATTGATAGGATAAGGCAAGCCTGTAGCTGATCCGTTCGCGCTCGTCTGAGTTTCGTCTGGTTTTGTTGTATGCTTTTTTATACCTGTCGATGGCAACCGAAAACTGTTTGCGGTCGAAGGCATCATCAGCCGAACGCGCCGGATTGCGCTGCCCCGCAGCTGTGCCGTGGAGCAATAATGTCAGAAAGAGTATGAGTCCGATACTAATGACTTGCTTCATGGGAACTGAATGTTTCAACTTATTGTAACGTCAATTATGTTGTTTTATTGGTGTCAGTTTGTCTGTCAGCAGTTTCTTTGTTGGCAGTAATGTGTATTTCGCCCGGTATTGCTGCCTTTTCATCAGATGCAGCGTCAGCTTTTTGCTTAACGAATTCCTGATATCTTTCTTCACGCTCAATCCGCTGAACTTCTTTATTGATTTCATTTTTAAAATCGGAGGAGGCGCGCTTCATTTCGTTAATGGTTTTTCCAAGACTTCGGGCAATATCCGGTATCTGCTTTGGCCCGAAAACCACAACTATAACCAAAATAATTACAAAAATCTCGCCTGCACCCAGATCAAAAAACAGCAGCATAACTTTTTTTCTTCAGGCAAAAATACGAAAACAATCTGTTGGTTGTGGTGGCTGCATTGCGAAACCAATATGAATGTGGTTTTGCAAGAAGATATTAAAAAAAAACCCGGCATTTAGAATGCCGGGTCTGTATTAAGATAAATATTGTTTGGTCAGGCTTTCTTTTTCGAATCAGCTGATTCTGCTTTGTCTGAAACAGAAGCCTGCTTTTTGTTTCTTGTCAACAGGTCGAACACCAGCGGACTGGCATTAAACACGGATGAGTATGTTCCGAACAGGATACCGACAAGCAGAGCAAAAACAAATCCGCGGATAACTTCGCCGCCAAATATGGAAATCATCAGCAACACCATAAGTGTTGTTCCCGTTGTGTTGATTGTTCTGGCCAGAGTTTGGTTCAACCCGTCGTTAACATTCTGCATCAGACTCCGCTTTGGGTGCAATCCGATATTTTCTCTGATCCTGTCGAAAATAATTACAGTATCATTAATAGAGTACCCGATGATGGTAAGGATGGCTGCAATAAATGCCTGGTCAACTTCCATATTGAATGGCAGGATATTATAGAACAAGGAGAACAAACCAAGCACAATGATTGAGTCGTGGAACAAAGCAATCACACCGGCAAGTCCGTACTGCCATTTGCGGAACCGGATGGCAATGTAGCTGAATATGATAATCAGCGAGAACACAATTGCCATTATAGCTTTATTTCTGATGTCGCTTGCAATAGTTGGTCCGATCTTCTGGGAGCTGAGAATACCAATAAGTTTGTCATCAGCTTCTTCATCGCTCGTAAACTGATTGTAGTTGATCGGTGCAGCAAAGAATTTGTTCAATCCATTGTACAGTTTCTGTTGAATTATTGAATCGACTTCCTTGCTTTCATCATCGATAAGATATTTCGTAGTTATTTTCACCTGACGTGAAGGCCCAAAAGTTTTCACTTCAGGAGCGGCATTGGGAAATTCAGCGGTAAGTGCATTACGAACCTCATTCACTGTTACATCCTGATCAAAACGGACAAGATAAGTGCGGCCACCGGTGAAATCAACACCATAGTTCAATCCGCGGAAAGTGAGCGACACCAGACTGATAAAAATCATAATGATCGAGAAGACATATGCTTTCTTGCGCATTCCCAAAAAATTAAAGTTGGCATTGGCCAGAAAATCACTGGTGAGCTTTGTGCTGAATGTTATGGTTTTGTTGGTGTCGAGCAAATAAACAAAGATAATCCTTGAGATTAGGATTGAAGTAAACAGTGAAGTAAGCAAACCGATAATCAGGGTAGTTGCAAAACCTTGAACGGGGCCGGTTCCAAAAGTATAAAGGACAATACCCGTAAGCAATGTTGTAACGTTACCGTCTATAATAGCTGAATAAGCGTTTTTGTATCCGTCGGTAATTGCAAGTCTGACTCCCTTTCCGGCCCTGACTTCTTCTTTGATGCGTTCATAGATAATTACGTTGGCATCGACAGCCATACCGAGGGTTAGAACGATACCGGCAATACCGGGCAGTGTGAGCACCGCTCCGAGTGAGGCAAGCACTCCCATCAGGAAAAAGATATTGGTAAAAAGGGCAAGGTCGGCCACGAATCCGGCACGGTGATAATAGAACACCATGTAGACCAGTACCAGCACAAATGCCAGCACAAACGACCAAAGACCTGAACTAACGGCTTCACGTCCCAGAGATGGACCCACTACCGCTTCTTCCATAATTTTGGACGGAGCAGGTAGTTTACCGGCTTTCAGGATATTGGCAAGGTCCTGTGCTTCTTCAATAGACATATCTCCACCGGAAATGGAGGAGCGACCATTTGGAATTTCATCATTTACAACGGGATAAGAATACACATAATCATCAAGTACAATGGCAATCTGACGGCCGATGTTTTCTCCTGTAAGTCTTTTCCAGCTTTTCGCGCCTTCGCTGTTTTTCTGGATGGTTACTTCAACCCTGCCGTTGGGGTCGAAATCCTGACGGGCATCGACAATTACTTCTCCTCCCATGGCAGCTTTGTTGTCGCGCGAACCTTTGAGGGCAACAAGTTCCAGCACTTCGGGCTGATCGCCGGCCATTGAGGTGGGTTTCACTGTCCAGGCAAGTTTCATGTTCCTGGGAAACACAGAGTTTACCCTGCGAAGCATATTGTTAATCATGGCAGTATCCTTAACAAGTGCTGTTCCTATTCTGGCTGTATTGCCCGGAAAATATCTGCCTGATTCATCGGGGAAATAAGATGGCATCAAATACGCATAGAGCGGATTCTTTTTGGCATATTCTTCAAATGATTCCTGATCTGTGGCTGTTGTATCGCTTTTAATCTGGTCGAGTAAAGAACCTGTTGCTGCAGTATCACTGGCAGATGTCTCTATTAGTTCGTCTATTGCCGCAGTTTCATTGGAATCAGTTTTAACAGCAGTCTCTTCGCCTGCCGTTGACCCAGAAAGGTCTGCTGTTTCGGTTTCCTGATTGGCGATATTCATTTCGGCCAGTCTTTGATTAGCATCATCAAAGAATGTGTAGAGTTCAGAGAAGTTGTAGGTTTCCCAAAATTCAAGCTGTGCTGTTCCCTGCAACAGTTTACGCACACGTTTGGGATCCTTGATTCCGGGCAACTCAACGAGTATGCGACCCGAAACAGCCAGACGCTGAATATTGGGCTGAGTTACACCAAAACGGTCAATCCTGGTGCGCAGAATCTGAAATGAACGATCTATCGCGCTTTCAGTCTCTTGCCTGATAACATCAAGTACCTCGCTGTTGGTGGAATTCACATTTATACCCCTGTCCTTAAATTCGAACAAGAAAATAGAAGCCAGCTGAGCATTCGGATCAACTTCGTTGAACGACTCACCAAAGAGGGTTACAAAGTCTTTCTGACTGTTTTTCTGCTTTTCACGGGCAAGCTGCATGGCCTGAACAAACACAGGATCCTTGCTGTTTCCTGATAAGGCCTGAATGATATCCACAACCGATACTTCCAGCACGACGTTCATACCTCCCTTGAGGTCAAGTCCCAGATTTATCTCTCTTTCCTTGGCATCACGGTAGGTGTACTTGTCGATAAGTATATTGTAAACAACCACGTTATCCATCGAATCAAGGAAGTAGGTCTCGCGTGCGTCCGATATTGAATCAAGATAAAAACCCAGAAGAATATCGTTATCCTGTGCCATCTTTTTGGCAAGATTCACAGTTACTTCATTGTTGGCGTATTCATTGGCCTTCTTTTCTACCCGCTGGGTTACAAAAGTGAATGACAACTGGTAAAGCGATACAATCGCAAGGGCAATGGCAAAAACCTTGATAGCTCCTTTGTTTTGCATTTCTGATTGAGAATTAAGTTATTGCTGCTTAATGTATTTTTTTTGAGGGTGCAAAATTAGCATATTATTTGACAACTGCCAATTATTCTGTCATTTAATCCCAAAATATGCCGAATGTGAATCAAATGATTAAGTCTCCGGAGTTCAGCGATTTATAATCAACTTGTTGTAATGCCACCTTCTTTGAAGCTTTAAACGGGTTTCTATCTTTGTAAAACTTCGTTCAACTTCTTTGTAAAAATGTATGATGTCAAAGACGTGTCGGGTCAGTTAATCTTCTTCACGACGATTACCGATATCAACTACATGAAAAGTTGGCCTAAAAGTTAAAATGTGCGCATTTCATTTTAATACTTGAGCCATTTCCAGAGTTCGGCATAAGAAACCTTTTTGCCATACATCAGAATGCCGGTACGATAAATTTTTGCTGCCAGCCAGGTGGTAAAAATGAAGCCGCCAATAAGCAAGGCCATGGAGAGCGCAAGTTCCCAAAGCGGCACGCCGAAAGGAATTCGCACCATCATAATGACCGGTGAAGTGAGCGGTATGATTGAAAACCAGAATGCAAGCGGGCCGTCAGGATTATTTACGATGAGATTGGATAATACGATACCTAAAATCAGGGGAATTGATACTGGAAGCATGAATTGTTGGGTATCAGTTTCGTTATCCACAGCTGAACCAATGGCAGCAAATAGTGCTGCATAAAGGAGATACCCTCCAAGGAAGTAAAAGATGAAACTGAAGATCATTGTCCCGAAATGAATCGAACTAATCACTTCCATCACTTGCTTAACACCATCCTGTCCTCTGTCTTCCTGAAGAATCGTTTCGGTTTGTCCACCGATGACCGATCCTTGTCCAAAAACATCAGCACCCTTCTGTACTTCCATTCCGGCCACTGATACAAACAACAAATAGATAATTCCTGTAAGTAAAACCCATAACAGAAACTGAGTTAGGCCGACTAAAGCAACTCCGACAATTTTGCCCATCATCAACTGGAATGGTTTGACGGAGGAAATAATAACTTCAACGATACGATTTGTTTTTTCTTCAATAACACCGTGCATGACCTGCGAGCCAAACAGGAAGATGAAAAAATAAATCAGTATGGCCGAGAATATGCCAAGGGCAACTTCAACTTCAGTGAATGAACGGGTTTCGCCTCCATCCTCGTCGAGCCTGATGGTAACAATGTTGATGTTGGTTTTTGCGGATTTAATCACATCAGGATCAATACCTGATGCCATTAGTTTGCGGTTCTCCACTTCAGTCTTCATGACGTTTCTGACATACGACCTCATGTTCATGGAGGCCTGTCGAATACTGAACAACTCGGCGTTGACAGGGATGTTTAGATCGGGACGGGGAATGTACAGCAAGGCGTCATAGACACCGGCTTTCAGGTTTTCTTTTTCGGTATTCAGATCGTTGAAAACATATTCAAAACTCAGATTGTCACCTTTTTCAAACTTACCCATGAACCATCCTGTTTCGTCGAGAATGGCCACTTTTCGTTCACTGAGATCAGAGAGTGAGGCTAAATATACCGGAACAATCATTAGTGCAGCCATAAGTATGGGCCCCAGAAAAGTCATGATGATAAAACTGCGCTTCATGACCCTGGTGAGGTATTCGCGTTGTATAATCAATGCAATTTTATTCATTTCACTTGGGTTTAGTCTGGTTCACCAGTTTAATAAAAATATCATTCATGGAAGGCATCTTCTCACTGAAACCCTTTATCACGCCTTGTCTGGCAAAATATTCTATCAGTTCGTTTGGCTTTTCAGAACCGTCTGCCTGAATGGTAAAGTTTACAGTGCCATCGTTTTCGGTCCTGCTGTCAGAAACAATGAATCGTTGAGGAAGAAATTCAACCGGATTTTTATGCAGATCCATCATTGAAATCATGTAGGCATGTGTACGGTGCTCGTTCTTAACATCTGTAACACGTCCCTCTACGATTTTACGGCTACTGTTGATTAAAGTAATATGACTGCAGAGTTCCTCGACCGAGGCCATGTTGTGTGTAGAGAATAATATTGTAGAACCGTTGTTGCGCAGGTTAATAATTTCGTCTTTAAGCAGGTTAACGTTGATGGGATCAAAACCACTGAAAGGTTCATCAAAGATCAGCATATCAGGCTGGTGGATGACTGTGACAATAAATTGGATCTTTTGTTGCATTCCTTTACTAAGTTCTTCCACCTTTCTGTTCCACCATGCTGTAATTTCGAATTTCTCAAACCATTCGCCAAGTCTTTTGCGGGCATCACGCTTGCTGATTCCTTTGAGTTGTGCAAGATACAGAGCTTGTTCACCGACCTTCATTTTTTTATAAAGCCCCCTTTCTTCGGGCAGGTAGCCTATAACTGCGGTGTCCGAAGGTTTCATGGGTTTACCATTCAGCAATAGTTCACCCTCGTCAGGAGCTGTAATTTGGTTAATAATTCTGATCAGTGATGTTTTCCCCGCGCCGTTTGGTCCGAGCAAACCATAAATACTTTGTTGAGGCACACTGATGCTCACCTTGTCGAGGGCCAGGTGGTGTGCATATCTTTTGCTTACCTGACGGGTTTCAAAGAAAATCATAGGTTGATGTTTATCAGGAGAAAAAATCCTTCATTCGGTCAAAATAACTTTTTTCGGAAGCTGTCGGATTTGGTTTGAAGTTGCCGGAATCACGAAGTTTTTCAAGTATAGCTTTCTCCTCTTTGCTCAGGTCTTTTGGTATCCAGACGTTGATATTTATCAGCAGGTCACCGCTGCCATAACCGTTCACTGACGGAAGCCCTTTTCCTTTAAGCCTCAGTATTTTGCCTGGTTGTGTTCCGGGTGCAATTTTCACTCTTGCTTTCCCATCCACTGTTGGAACATCAACCTGAGTGCCCAGCGCTGCGTCTGAAAAACTAATGAATAGATTGTGAAGCAGATTGTTCCCGTCGCGTTCAAGTTCGGAATGCTTTTCTTCTTCAATGAGCACAATCAGGTCACCCGGTATACCGGCTCTGGCACCTGCATTACCTTTACCACTCACCGAAAGTTGCATTCCCTCGGCTACTCCTGCGGGAATATTAAGTGTGATTATGTCGTCTTCCTTGACCACTCCGTTCCCATGACAACTGGTGCATGGCTTTGTAATGCTGCGTCCCTCGCCTCCGCATGAAGGGCATGTTGAGGTTGTCTGCATTTGACCCAGAAAGGTGTTGGTGACACGAGTCACATGCCCCGAACCATGACAGGTATTGCATGTGGCATAGGATGTACCGCTATCTGCACCAGTGCCCCTGCATACTTTGCATGAAACATATTTGCTGACTTTGATCTTTTTCTCAACCCCGGTTGCAATTTCCTGAAGGTTAAGTCTGACCTTGACTCTGAGATTGGATCCTTTATTGACACGTCTTCCTCGCTGGGATTGTCCTCCAAAACCGCCAAAAGCCCCACCGAAAATATCTCCGAACTGGCTGAATATATCATCCATTGACATTCCACCACCAAATCCACTGCCGCCTGAAGTTCCGCCCATACCGGCATGGCCGTAACGATCATACCGTGCACGCTTGTCAGGATCACTCAACACTTCGTAGGCCTCGGCAGCTTCCTTAAACATGTCTTCAGCATGCTTATCGTCCGGGTTTTTATCGGGATGATACTTAAGAGCCATCTTCCGATAAGCTTTTTTGATATCGTTTTCAGTGGCATTTTTATCCACTTCAAGAACCTCGTAATAATCTCGTTTAGACATGTTTGGTTGTTATTGAATGATTAACTGCCCACAACCACCCGTGCAAATCTGATAACCTTGCCCCCCAGCATGTATCCTTTCTGAATCACGTCTATTACTTTCCCTTTCTGGCTTTCGTCGGGCGCAGGAATATTGGTGAGTGCTTCATGAAAATCGGTATTGAATTCTGCTCCTTTTGCATCAATTGATTCAAGACCCTTTTCTTTAAGAATCTTTGACAACTTGTTATAAATTAATATAATACCCTCCAAAACCGGATTGCCGGCTGTATCGTTGTGCATCATTTCGATTGCACGCTCCATATCATCCAATACCACAAGCAGGCTTTTTATGATGTCTTCTGAAGCGGTTTTTGTAAGTTCCGTTTTCTCTTTTAAAGTTCTTTTGCGAAAATTGTCAAAGTCAGAAAACAAGCGAAGGTATTTATCGTTTAGTTCTTCATTTTTCGCTTTCATTTCTGCGATTACAGCATCATTTTTCCTGTCCTTGCGGCTTTTCTTGTCTTTTTTTGATGAAGTATCGTTGCCGGTTTGTTCTTCCGTGTCAAAGCTGATGTCTTCAAATTCTTCTGCTTGCCCCTCATTACGCTCTTCCATGTCTTTCATTAATTATTATGTTGAACAATACGCTCATCTGTAGCAATTTTTTTGCCAAGTCCAATATGATTGTCAAATTGGCAGGAATCAGACAATACGTTCAATGGCTGCACCCAAATTTTGTAACCGGATATCAATATACTGATATCCTCTGTCGATCTGATCGATATTATCGATGATACTAATGCCATCTGCCGAAAGCGCGGCAATCAGCAATGCAACACCAGCACGGATGTCGGGCGAACTCATCCGGATTCCGCGGAGAGGATGTTTGCGGTCAAGTCCTATTACATTTGCTCTGTGTGGGTCGCATAAAATGATTTGTGCCCCCATGTCAATGAGTTTGTCGACAAAGAAAAGCCTGCTTTCAAACATTTTCTGATGTATCAGTACTGCACCTTTAGCCTGAGTTGCAACAACGAGAACTATACTGATCAGGTCAGGTGTAAAACCTGGCCAGGGAGCATCGGCAATTGTCATGATGCTGCCATCCATGAAGGTTTCAACCTCGTAGTGATCATGGCTGGGTATATGAATATCATCATTTGTGATATCCATTTTTATGCCCAGACGGCTGAATACATCCGGTATTATTCCAAGATGGTCTATTCCGGCATTTCTTATGGTGATGTCTGCTCCGGTGAGTGCAGCCAGTCCGATAAAACTCCCCACTTCAATCATGTCTGAAAGCAGTCTGTGTTCAGTGCCTGACAACCGGTCAACACCTTGTATGGTCAGCAGGTTGGAACCGATTCCTTCTATTTTGGCGCCCATCCTGTTCAACATCCGGCATAACTGGGCTAGATAAGGCTCGCAAGCGGCATTGAAAATGGTGGACTGTCCTTGTGCAAGCACTGCTGCCATAACAACATTTGCAGTGCCCGTAACCGAGGCTTCATCAAGAAGCATATAGCATCCTTTCAGCCCTCTACTGGCTTCCACTTTGAAGAGCCCCTGTGTATAAGCTTCGGTAAAATATGCCCCGAGCTTTTGCAATCCGATGAAATGGGTATCCAATCGCCTTCTTCCGATTTTGTCTCCGCCGGGTTGAGGAATAAAAGCCATTCCGAAGCGGGCCACTAATGGTCCCAGTACCATGATACTTCCTCTGAGCTTAACGGCGCGCTGAACAAAGTCCTGACTCTGAAGATAATCCATGCTTATATTGGCTGCCCTAATTTTTACCGATGATCTTGAGTGGCGTTCAACTTCAGCTCCCATCGCTCCGATCAGGTCGATGAGGTTATTTACGTCTTGAATGTCGGGCAGATTTGTGATAATAACTTCCTGATCCGTTAGCAAGGTTGCGCTGATGATCTGTAGCGCCTCATTTTTGGCACCCTGTGGCTCTATTGTGCCTGATAGTTTCTGCCCTCCGGTGATTTTAAATGAACTCATGCTGGGATTATTTGATTGAACTTTCAGTCAAGTAATTGTAAAAGGTGCTATTGCCAAGCCTGTTGCAACCAATAAGGTGGCAGCATTTTCCGTAAATCATTGAAGCCGGGTTATCTGGGACGTGGATTTCTGCGCTGGAATCCCTGATTCATCTCCTTTTTGTTGTTGAATTTTTTCTTTCTGTTAACAACAGGTTGGGGATTTCGCTGTATAACCTCACTGGCTGCCACAAGCTTTGTTTCAGCCGGTAATTTCAATCGTCCGTTGGACAACTCGGTCAGATTTTCAGCTATGGTCGCATCAGACACAGTATCTTTATTCCAGTTGAGGTAAGATTTTTTCATCTGATTGGCAATCCCAAGAGCAAAAGCATTTTTCTCATCGCCATCTTCATATGCTGATGCTTTCTCGATCAGGTCGATAATGTACCGACCATAATGACCAAACCTTATTCTTTTGCTTGAATAACCAACATGTTTTGGTTTTATGTTGAGTTTATCACGGCTTGGCGGTGGAAAAGGGCTGTCCACATCGAGTTTGAAGTCGGATATGATATGCAGATGGTCCCAAAGTTTATGCTTGTAGTCCTGCGCATCGCGTACCTGAGGATTCATCTGGGCCATTACGTTTACGATAAAATTTGCCGCGTGATTTCTTTTTTCGCGGTCTTCAATAGTAAGCAAATGCCTGATCATAATCTGAATGTTTCTGCCATATTCGGGGATGATCATTGACTCTCTGCCGGTGTTGTAATCCATGAGCTTATATTAATAAGGTGTTATTGGATAGCTAGAAGAATAAACTGTTGTTATTCAGGCCTCAAAATTAATGTTTTTTTACACTACTCAATTATTTGTAATCTGGCAAATTTCAGAAGCAGTTGTTTTTGACCGAAGCCATTGAAATATACTGTTGCTTTCTTATCGGCTCCTTTTCCTTCTACACTGATTACCTTGCCTGTTCCGAATTTCTGATGCAGTACAGTCATTCCGTTTTGTAAAGCTGCAGTATCTGACGCTTCGAACGGTTCGTCAGTTAATCCTGTATCAGGGTGCTGTGTAGTTTGAGTAACTGATGTGAAGTTGGATGTTGTTTTACTTATATTTGTCAGCCGTTTGTGTTTGGAATCAATATCCTGTGCCGGTGCTCTTCTGGGTTTGTCAATGAAAACTGGATCAATTTCTTCGATAAACCGGCTGGGTTCACTGATGGTAAGGTTGCCCCAGCGATAGCGGCTTTCGGCATAACTCAGTGTTAGCTTCAATTCAGCTCGTGTAACAGCAACATAAAACAGCCTTCGCTCTTCTTCCAGTTCTTCTCTGGTGCCAAGCGACTGAATGGATGGAAATAGGTTTTCTTCAAGTCCGACAACATAAACGTAAGGAAATTCTAGTCCTTTGGCAGCATGGATCGTCATCAACCGCACATAATCGGTTTCGGTTTCGTCTTCTTTGTCTGCATCTGTGATCAGCGACACTTCTGACATAAACTCCTGAAGAAGTCTTGATACGGGTGAGTCGTCAGGTATATCATCCAGGCGGGGTTCCGGTTCTCTTGCGGTAAAGTCTTTTATGGCATTCAGAAGCTCTTCTATATTTTCAATCCTGCTGATGCCTTCAGGACTATCGTCTTCTTTTAAATCTTTCATTATACCGACTGAAGAAGTGATGTGTCTCGCCAGATCGAATGCATTATGGGTATTGAGCATTGTCCTGAAACTGCTGATCATGGTTGTGAAATTGCTGATCCGAATGATGGTTGGCCGGTTGATCTGGCTATTGTAGTTTTGAATGTTACAGGCTACATCCCAAAGGCTTTTCTGGTTTTGATCGGCAAGTACCATAATCCGTTCAATGCTTGTTTTGCCAATCCCTCTGGCGGGATAATTAATGATGCGCAGAAAAGCTTCTTCATCATGCGGATTGATCGTCAGGCGGAAATAGGCCAACAGATCCTTTATCTCTTTTCTGCTGTAGAACGATAATCCGCCATATATTCTGTAAGGTATGTTTTGCTTGCGCAGTGCTTCTTCAAAAGTCCTTGATTGTGCATTAGTGCGGTAAAGGATCACAAAATCATTGTTCATTCGCTGATGGGCCATTTTATTTCCGAATATAGAATTAACCACCAGCGTTGCCTCTTCCTGATCCGAAGTAGCCCTGAGTAATGTAATCAACTCACCTCCTTCATTTTCAGTCCAAATGGTTTTTCTGATCTGGTCTTTGTTGTAGCCGATAACTTTGTTTGCTGCGTCTACAATTGTTTTGGTCGACCTGTAGTTTTGTTCCAGACGAAATATCTTGTGGTCTGGGTAGTCGTCCTTGAAGTTGAGTATGTTGCGTATATTGGCGCCCCTGAAAGCATAAATACTTTGTGCATCGTCACCTACAACACAAATGTTCTCATGCAGGGCTGCCAGCTTCTTAAGGATAAGGTATTGGGCATGGTTTGTGTCCTGATATTCATCAACCAGAACATATCTGAATTTATGCTGATACTTGTACAAAACTTCCGGAAAATCTCTGAACAATAAATTGGTGTTGAACAACAAGTCGTCGAAATCCATGGCATCTGACCGTCTCAGACGTGCATTATAGGCTTGAAAAATTTCACCGATCATTATCTTGCCACTACGTTGATCAGAAGTTCTGATTTCGGAATCATTAATATAATCGGTTGCTGAATAAAGGTTTGATTTGGCACTCGAGATCCTATGGAGTACATATGAAACGGGATAAACTTTGGTATCGAGGTTAAAATCACTGATGATTGCCTTAATCAGTCTTTTACTGTCGTCGGTATCGTAAATGGTGAAGTTGGAGGAATATCCGAGATTATGTCCGTCGATCCTCAGAATTTTGGAGAAAACAGAGTGAAAAGTACCCATCCACACATTACGTCCTTCCGTTGACCCTATCAGTGCCATAACCCGTTCTTTCATTTCCCGGGCGGCTTTATTCGTAAACGTAAGGGCCAGAATGTGAAACGGGTCAACTCCTAATCTGATCAGGTGTGCTATGCGGTATGTTAGTGCTCTGGTTTTGCCCGAACCGGCACCGGCGATGATCATTACCGGGCCTTCAGTACACTGTACAGCTTGTTTTTGTGCTTCGTTAAGATGATGGAGAATGTCGCTCAAAGTATTAATTAATTTTGTCCGCAAAGCTAACCTTTTTGGACGCATGTAATATGTGCGTATTCGGGTTTAGTTCAAAACGCGATGTTTAATAACTTCTATCTAATGTCATCACATCTTTTTTTTTTTGAGATCAAATATTTCAGCAAAGGCATCAGCACCTGTTTTGATCCATATTTCTTCCTCGAAAAGCATATAGCATAATATCAGTATGTTATGTGTCGAAATAGTCATGCAGAGATTGTCAGACAAATCTGAGCCTTGAAAAAAATGTTAGAATTTCGAGGGTAACTACTTGTTAGAATGAAAAAAGTTTCTACCTTTGCAGCCCCAATTGATAGGGAAAATTGAAATAACTGGAAATGTTATAGTTAAAGGAACCTGATAAGCTAAAACGTTATAGGTTCTGACGAAGCTCCGCACTTGAGTTCTTTCATCTGGAGCATCGTGGTTTTAAGACCCAAACGGGGCTTTACACCTTCCTTCAACTATTCTGTTCAAGTTTTATTTTCATAAGCTGAGTATCATAAAGAATTTTTATGTACTTTTGCGCTCCCAAAAAAGAGGGACAGAAACTTAAAATTAAATAGCACAAAATGCCTACTATTCAACAATTAGTGCGCAAAGGGCGCCAAAAACTGGTTGATAAAAGCAAGTCGCCGGCACTCGACTCATGTCCTCAAAGACGTGGAGTTTGTGTAAGGGTGTACACCACAACTCCCAAGAAACCTAATTCAGCCATGCGTAAAGTGGCCAGGGTAAGGCTTACCAACGGAAAAGAAGTTAACGCCTACATCCCGGGCGAAGGCCACAACCTGCAGGAGCACTCGATCGTTATGATCCGTGGTGGCCGTGTTAAGGATTTGCCGGGTGTTCGCTATCATATTATCCGTGGAGCACTTGATACTTCAGGGGTTGAAGGCCGTAAACAAAGACGTTCGAAATATGGAGCTAAGCGCCCCAAGAAAAAATAATTCACAGTCCATAACTGAACTTAATAAAGATAGCTAGTCATGAGAAAAGCTAAACCAAAGAAAAGAATTATTCTTCCTGACCCGAGATTTAACGATGTGTTGGTGACAAAGTTTGTCAACAATATCATGCTCAGGGGAAAGAAGAACGTTGCCTATGAGATTTTCTACGAGGCTATGGACATTGTGGCTCAGAAAACCAATGAAGACTGCGTTGAGGTTTGGAAGAAAGCTCTTGCAAATGTAACCCCGGCGGTTGAAGTACGCAGCCGTCGTATTGGTGGTGCTACTTTCCAGATACCTTCTGAAATCAGGCCTAATCGTAAAATGTCTATCGGCATGAAAAACCTGATCGGGTATGCCCGTAAAAGGCATGAGAAAAGTATGGGTCAGAAACTAGCCGGTGAAATCCTTGCTGCCTTTAAGGAAGAAGGCGCTGCTTTTAAAAAGAAAGAGGACACACATCGTATGGCCGAAGCAAACAAAGCATTTTCACACTTCAGGTTCTAAGAAAACCAAACCGCCGACCTAGCCCATGTCTTCAGACCTGAAAAATATAACCCACAAACTACAGCTGACACGCAATATTGGCATTATGGCCCATATTGATGCCGGTAAAACGACTACTACCGAGCGCATTCTTTATTACACCGGTAGGAGCCATAAACTGGGCGAAGTACACGAAGGCGCGGCTACTATGGACTGGATGGTGCAGGAGCAGGAGAGAGGAATAACAATTACCTCAGCAGCTACTACAGTTTTCTGGGACTATAATAATCATAAATACAAGATTAACATCATTGATACTCCCGGACACGTTGACTTCACTGTTGAGGTCGAACGATCCCTTAGGGTACTTGATGGTGCAGTTGCTCTTTTCTGTGCGGTTGGAGGTGTTGAGCCACAATCTGAAACTGTTTGGAGACAAGCTGATAAATATAAGGTTCCACGATTGTGTTTTGTTAACAAAATGGACCGCTCTGGTGCTGACTTTTTCAGCGTTTTGACACAGATAAGGGAAAGACTTGGCGCCAACCCGATCCCATTGCAAATACCGATTGGCGAAGAGGAGAATTTCAAAGGTGTTGTTGATCTTATCAGTAATAAGGCTTATGTGTGGGACGACAGTACCAAAGGTGTTGTTATGGTGGAAGTCCCGATACCTGACGATTTGCTTGATACAGTTGAAGAATATCGCCTTAAACTGATCGAGGGAGTTGCTGAAGAAAGCGATGAACTCCTTGAAAAGTTTATGGAAGATCACAATTCCATAACCGAAGACGAAATTCTCTACCACATTCGTAAAGCCACAGTAGAAATGAGGATCTCCCCGGTTTTGTGCGGAGCTTCCTTCAAGAATAAAGGGGTTCAAATGCTTCTGAATGGGGTGGCTCAATTTCTGCCAAGCCCACTTGATGTTGACGCGGTAACCGGATTAAATCCATATACCGAGAAAAACGAGATCAGAAAAGTTGATTCAAATGAACCTTTCAGTGCGCTGGCATTTAAAATTGCTACCGATCCCTTTGTGGGGCGTATTGCTTTTTTCAGGGTTTATTCCGGTAAACTCGAGTCTGGCTCTTACATCCTCAATGCATCAACAAATAAGAAGGAGCGTATTTCACGTATCATGCAGATGCATGCCAACAAGCAAAACCCGCTTGACGTTATTGAAGCCGGTGATATTGGTGCAGCCGTTGGTTTCAAAATAATCAGAACCGGCGATACTTTATGTGATGAGAAGCATCCAATTTTGCTTGAATCGATGACCTTCCCCGAGCCTGTTATCAGTGTGGCTATTGAGCCAAAAACACAGGGTGATATGGACAAAATGTCTATGGCCCTTGCCAAGCTTGCTGAAGAAGATCCTACCTTCAAAGTGAAGACGGATGAAGATTCGGGTCAGACAATAATCTCGGGAATGGGCGAATTGCATCTTGAAATTTTGATTGACAGGCTTAAGCGAGAATTTAAGGTCGAGTGCAATCAGGGCAGACCTCAGGTGGCATACAAAGAAGCCCTTATCAGCAGCGCCTCCCACCGTGAAGTGTACAAGAAACAAACGGGTGGACGCGGTAAATTTGCTGATATCCAGTTTGAGATCGGGCCTGCTGATGATGGATTTGTGGGTTTGCAATTCATTGATGATGTTAAGGGCGGTAATATTCCACGCGAATTTATGCCCGCAATTCAAAAAGGTTTCCGCGAATCGATGTCGAATGGCGTGCTAGCAGGTTTTCCTGTAGACAGCATTAAGGTTAAGGTGATTGACGGGTCTTACCATACTGTCGACTCTGATTCATTATCATTTGAAATGGCTGCACGTATAGGTTACAAGAATTCATGCCGGAAAGCCAAATCAGTATTACTCGAGCCTATTATGAAGGTTGAAGTAAATACACCTGATGAATATCTGGGAGATGTTACCGGCGACCTGAACAAAAGAAGAGCAGTCGTTCGTGAGGTCAATGCAAAAATCGGACTTCAGGTCATCAAAGCAGATGTGCCGCTTTCGGAGATGTTTGGGTATGTCACATCGCTGAGGTCATTGACCAGCGGAAGAGCCAACTCAACTATGGAATTCAGCCGTTATCAGGAAGCGCCTGACAGTATTGCCGAGGCGGTTATTAATAAGTCTAAAGGTATTGTAAAATAATTAGTTAATCTAATATTTCTCAACTGTGAGCCAAAGAATAAGAATTAAACTGAAGTCATACGATCACAACCTGGTTGATAAATCGGCCGAGAAGATCGTTAAAACCATCAAAACGACCGGTGCTGTGGTTAGCGGGCCTATTCCACTTCCCACTGACAAAAAGATTTATACCGTATTGCGGTCAACCTTCGTGCATAAGAAATCAAGGGAGCAATTTGAGCTGAGTTCATACAAGCGTTTGCTTGATATATACAGTTCAACTTCTCAAACTATTGATGCCTTGATGAAGCTTGAGTTACCCAGTGGAGTTGAAGTGGAAATCAAAGTGTGACGCTTTTCAAATATTAAAGATTAAAAGTATAAAGCGATGTCAGGTTTATTAGGAAAGAAAATTGGGATGACCAGCATTTTTGATGCAGCAGGAAAGAATATTCCTGTAACTGTTATTGAGGCTGGTCCATGCGTGGTCACCCAGATCAGGACGAACGAGAAGGACGGTTATGAAGCCGTTCAGCTTTCTTTCGATGACAGGAAGGAGAAACATACTACTAAGGCAATGAAGGGCCACTTCGCAAAGGCCAATAGCAGCCCGAAGAAATATGTGAGTGAGTTTACCCGTTTCGAACAACGTAAACAGTTTGGTGATATATTAACTGTTGACGTATTCATGGAAGGTGAATTTGTTGATGTTGTTGGTATCAGTAAGGGAAAAGGCTTCCAGGGAGTTGTAAAACGTCACGGATTCGGAGGCGTTGGTGATGCCACTCACGGTCAGCATAACAGGCTTCGCGCTCCCGGTTCGCTTGGTGCATCTTCTTATCCTTCAAGGGTTATGAAAGGGCTGAGGATGGCCGGTCAGATGGGTAACCATCGTGTAAAGGTTATCAATCTTCAGATCGTTAAGATCATCCCTGAGAAGAACCTGATTTTAGTAAAAGGTGCTGTACCAGGACCAGTTAACGGATATTTAAAAATTGAGAGATGGAATTAGTAGTTCATAATATCAGCGGAGAAGCCACATCACGCAAGGTTATGCTTGATGAGGCAGTCTTTGGTGTGAAACCAAGTGATCATGCCATTTACCTTGACACCAAGCAATATCTGGCTAATCAAAGGCAGGGAACCCACAAATCAAAAGAGAAGAGTGAAGTTAACGCCAGCACCAAAAAAATTAAGAAGCAAAAAGGAACGGGTACAGCAAGAGCCGGAAGCGTAAAGTCGCCATTATTTGTTGGTGGTGGCAGGGTTTTTGGACCGAAGCCCCGTGATTATAGCTTTAAACTAAACAAGAAAGTTAAGGTATTGGCGCGCAAATCTGCTCTTGCCTACAAAGCACTTGAGAATAAAATTGTTGTGCTTGAGGATTTCACTTTTGAAGCACCCAAGACCAAGACTTTTAACCAAATGCTGAATAATTTTAAGGAAGCTGACCGCAAAGCCTTGTTTATTCTGGCGCAGGTTGACAAAAACGTTGTGCTTTCCGCACGCAACATTCAGAGGGCAAAAATCACTACTGCCGGTAGTCTGAGTACTTTCGACATTCTGAATGCCAACAGCCTTTTTATCACCGAGAGTTCATTACAGCGGATCTCTGAGATGCTGTCCTAATTGAATAGAAACATAAACCGCTCAAGACGATGAATATCATTATTAAACCGGTTATCACTGAGAAAATGACCGCCATGGGTGAGAAGCTCAACCGGTATGGCTTTATCGTTGACAAGAAGGCAAACAAACTCCAGATTATTGCTGCCATTAAGGAACTTTACGGAGTTGAAGTAGCTGCCGTCAACACAATGAATTATTCTGGAAAGCTGAAGTCACGCTATACCAAAACAGGTATCATAGCCGGCAGGACAAAAGCCGTTAAAAAGGCTATTGTGACATTGGCTGAAGGTGAAACGATTGATTTTTTTAGCAACATTTAGATAAATGGCTTTAAAGAAATACAAACCAACGACTCCCGGTCAGCGCTTCAAATTGATCAGCGCTTTTGATGAAATTACCACCGACAGACCGGAGAAATCGCTGATTGCTTCAGCGAAAAGTACTGGTGGAAGAAATAATGACGGGCACCGTACCATCAGGAATGTTGGTGGCGGACACAAGCAAAAATTCCGTATTATCGACTTCAAACGCGATAAAGAAGGAATTCCTGCGACGGTGAGAACCATTGAATATGATCCGAACCGTACTGCACGCATTGCCCTCGTATTTTACGCTGATGGTGAGAAACGTTATATCATCGCACCGCAAGGACTTAAAGTAGGTCAGGAAATCACTTCAGGCAAAGGTGTAAGTCCGAATGTTGGAAATGCCCTATATCTGAGTGAAGTTCCATTTGGTACAATAATCCACAACATCGAGCTCAGGCCCGGTCAGGGAGCCAAAATGGCCCGCAGCGCCGGCTCATATGCCCAGCTGATGTCCCGCGATGGCAAATATGCCATCCTGAAAATGCCATCAGGTGAAACACGTATGATCCTTCAGTCATGCAAGGCAACTATTGGTATGGTGTCAAACGTTGACCACAACCTTGAGAAATCCGGAAAGGCCGGACGCAGCCGCTGGCTTGGACGTCGTCCGCGCGTCAGAGGCGTTGTGATGAACCCGGTTGATCACCCTATGGGTGGTGGCGAAGGTCGCGCATCCGGAGGCCATCCGCGAAGCAGAAAGGGTATACCTGCCAAGGGCTATAAAACACGCTCGAAGAAGAATACTTCCGACAGGTATATTATTGAAAGAAAGAAGAAATAGCATTAATCAGGAAGAAACAATATAATCACTATGAGCCGTTCGTTAAAAAAAGGACCTTATATCCACTACAAACTCGAGAAAAAGGTCATGGACAATGTTGAATCAGGCAAGAAAACCGTGATAAAAACATGGTCACGTGCTTCGATGATCGCTCCTGATTTTGTCGGACAAACTATAGCAGTCCACAACGGAAATAAATTTATACCGGTTTATGTAACCGAAAATATGGTTGGACACAAACTGGGCGAGTTTGCCCCCACCCGCATCTTCAGAGGTCACGCCGGTAAAAAGGAAAAAGGTAAAAAATAAGGAGAAGTAAACTATGGGAGCCAGAAAACATAACAGAGCCGAAGCGATTAAAGAGCAACGTAAATCAACTTACATGGCCTCTTTGAGTAATGTCCCCACTTCACCGAGGAAAATGCGCCTTGTTGCAGATTTGGTACGCGGGATGAATGTAGAATTAGCACTTCATGCGCTGCAATATTCGCAAAAAGAAGCATCGGACAGGCTGTACAAGCTGCTCAGATCAGCTATTGCCAATTGGGAATCAAAGAATGAGGGAGCCCGTATCGAGAACAGCAACCTTTATATTAAGGAGATTTTTGTCGATCCGGGAAGAGTATTGAAAAGGGTTCAGCCTGCACCTCAAGGAAGGGCCCATCGTATACGCAAACGCTCAAACCATGTTACTTTAGTTATTGACAGCCGCTCATAACGGTGATCAGGAATAAAAAAAATTGACAAGAATCCGATAAGAAATAATTGAATGGGACAAAAAACGAATCCGATAGGACTTAGGTTAGGAATCATCAAGGGATGGGACTCCAACTGGTACGGTGGTAATGATTTTGCCGGTAAGCTTGTTGAAGACGACAAGATCAGAAAATACCTGAATGCACGTTTGGGTAAAGCCGGAATCTCAAAAATTAATATTGAGCGTTCGCTAAAACTGGTAACCGTTACCATTTCGACTGCCCGGCCCGGTATGATTATCGGTAAAGGAGGTCAGGAGGTTGACAAATTAAAGGAAGAGTTGAAGAAACTCACCGGTAAGGAAGTCCAGATCAACATCAGCGAGATCAAAAGGCCAGAGTTGGATGCCTATATCGTTGCCTCAACTATTGCTAAACAGATTGAAGGTCGTATTTCATTCCGTCGCGCGATCAAAACAGCTATCACGTCGAGCATGCGTATTGGTGCCGAGGGTATCAAGGTTATGATTTCAGGCCGTGTTGGCGGAGCTGAGATGGCACGCAGGGAAACATACAAAGAAGGAAGAATTCCTTTGCATACACTCAGAGCCGATATTGATTATGCTTTGGTTGAAGCCCATACCACCTATGGTCGAATTGGTATCAAGGTTTGGATTTGTAAAGGAGAAATATATGGCAAACCTGAGCTTGTGCCCAGCAGTGTTGGCGGAGTTAAAAAAACAGTGGCTCCAAAAGCCGGAACCGGTGCTCCCCGTCAGCGCGGACGTCGTAAATAAGATATTATAAACACTTTAGAATATAGTAACTATGTTACAGCCCAAAAAGACAAAGTTCAGAAGACACCAGAAAGGCAGAATGAAAGGAATGGCCATGCGCGGAAATCAGCTTGCATTTGGCTCTTTCGGAATTAAGGCTATGGAAAACAGCTGGTTGACAGGACGTCAGATCGAAGCAGCCCGTCAGGCTGTTACCCGCCATATGAAACGCGAAGGCCAGATATGGATTCGGATTTTTCCGGATAAACCCATCACAAAGAAACCTGCTGAGGTACGTATGGGTAAAGGTAAAGGAGCACCTGAGTATTTCGTGGCTCCTGTAACTCCGGGTCGTATCATCTTTGAAGCAGAAGGTGTGCCTTTGGCAGTGGCCAAGGAAGCCCTCAGGCTCGCAGCCCAGAAACTGCCGATTCCAACAAAGTTTGTTGTCAGGCGCGATTATGTAGAAGCATAAAATTTGATCGAACATGAAACAGGAAGTAATCAGAGAATTAAGTACGGCCGATCTGCAGGAAAGGTTGGAAGAAGAGCGCAAACAACTGGTCAAGCTCAGACTGAACCATGCAGTTTCGCCACTCGAGAATCCCAATAAAATCAAGGCATATCGTCGCACTATCGCCAGGTTGTTGACCGAACTGAAAAAGCGTCAGCTTGCGGCTAGTAATAAATAATAGACGTCATAAAGATGGAAACCAGGAACTTAAGAAAAGAAAGAATCGGAGTTGTTGTGAGTAACAAAATGGACAAGTCCATTACTGTTGAAATAGAACGCCGTGTAAAACACCCGATTTACGGAAAATTCGTGAAAAAGACGAGCCGCTTTATGGCACACGACGAAACAAACAACTGCAACATAGGCGACACTGTGCGTATTTGTGAAACACGACCATTGAGCAAGAATAAATGCTGGCGATTGGTTGAAATAATCGAAAGGGCCAAGTAAGATGATACAGCAGGAATCAAGATTGACCGTAGCCGATAACAGCGGCGCGAAAGAAGTGCTCTGCATAAGGGTGCTCGGCGGAACCGGAAAACGATATGCCAGAATTGGCGATCAGATTGTGGTGACTGTAAAGAATGCATTGCCCAGCGGCACTATTAAGAAAGGTGCTGTTGTTAAGGCAGTGGTTGTAAGAACAAAGAAAGAAGCACGCCGTACCGACGGCTCCTATATTCGTTTTGACGACAATGCTGTGGTGCTTCTGAACAATGCAGGTGAAATGATCGGTACACGTATTTTCGGACCCGTTGCCAGAGAACTTCGTGAGAAACAGTTTATGAAGATCGTTTCATTGGCACCGGAAGTGTTGTAATGCATAATACCAAACAGAGTATGAAAAAATTGCATATAAAAAAAGGTGACAGCGTAATTGTGATTGCCGGCGACCATAAAGGCGAACAAGGCAAAGTCATGATAGTCAACGTTGAAAAAGAAAGAGCTATCGTGGAAGGTGTGAATATGGTTTCGAAACACACTAAGCCAAATACCGAGAATCCTAAAGGTGGGATAATTAAAAAAGAAGCTCCGGTGCATATTTCCAACCTGAAGATCGTAGGATCTAACGGCAAACCAACCAGAATTGGCAGGAAACTTGACGAGAAATCCGGAAAATCAGTCCGTTATTCAAAAAAGACAGGGGAGGTAATTAAGTAATGAGCTATCAGCCCAGATTAAAAGAAAAGTATAAGAGCGAAATCGTGCCTGCTCTTCAACAACAGTTTCAATATAAAACTGTGATGCAGGTTCCACGTTTGGTTAAAATTTCGCTCAACCAGGGAATCGGTGCAGCCTTAACTGACAAGAAACTGATCGATTTTGGTGTTGAAGAAATGACCGCCATCACCGGACAGAAAGCTGTGCCAACAATCTCAAAGCGTGACGTGTCAAACTTTAAACTCCGTAAGGGATATCCAATCGGAGTACGCGTGACACTGCGTGGCGATAAAATGTATGAGTTCCTTGAGCGACTGATCGCAGTTGCATTACCCCGTGTTCGTGATTTCAGGGGAATCAATGACAAGGGATTCGACGGAAGAGGTAACTATAGCTTTGGCGTTACAGAACAAATCATTTTTCCGGAGATTGATATTGACAAGATCAACAGAATCAATGGTATGGACATCACTTTTGTGACAACCGCACGTAATGACAACGAAGCAATGGCCCTTCTGAAGGAGTTTGGCCTTCCTTTTAAAAACCAAAAAAAATAATAGCAGATGGCAAAAGAGTCAATGAAAGCGCGTGAGCGCAAAAGACAAATGATGGTAGATAAATTTGCTGCCAAACGTGCTGCCCTTAAGGAAGCAGGCGATTATGAAGCACTTCAGAAGCTTCCTAAGAATGCCTCCCCGGTCAGGTTGCACAACCGTTGCCAGTTAACAGGCCGTCCTAAAGGGTATATGAGGCAATTCGGGATTTCCCGTATTAACTTCAGGGAAATGGCGTTGAAAGGGTTGATCCCCGGAGTTAAAAAAGCCAGTTGGTAGAATTAAATATTGTTTGAAAGATGAATACTGACCCAATAGCAGATTATTTGACCAGGTTGAGGAATGCCGTAATGGCAAAACACCGTATTGTCGAAGTGCCTGCATCCAATGTTAAAAAAGAGATTACAAAAATTCTCTTCGAAAAAGGTTATATCCTCAACTATAAGTTTGAAGACAAACAACCTCAGGCAGTTATTAAAATTGCACTTAAATACCACCCGGTTACTAAAATGCCCGCACTGACAAGCCTCGAAAGAGTTTCGAGTCCGGGATTGCGTAAATATGTCGGATCTGATGAACTCCCAAGAGTGCTAAATGGCCTGGGAATCGCAATCATTTCTACTTCCAACGGTATCATGAGTGATAAAGAGGCCCGTAAGCTGAAAATCGGCGGCGAGGTTCTGTGTTATATCAGTTAATCAAAGGAGATCATAAACATGTCAAGAATAGGTAAATTACCGATCAAGCTTCCTGCCGGTGTTGAAGTAACAGTTGCAAACCAACTGGTAACCGTAAAGGGAAAACTTGGAAAACTTACCCAACAAATGGATGATTCAGTGATTCTCAACATTGAGAATGATGAAGTTGTCCTCGAAAGAGCATCTGACTCAATCGATCACAAGGCCAAACACGGACTTTACAGGTCGTTGCTGAGCAATATGGTAAAAGGTGTTTCTGAAGGTTTTCATACCGTACAGGAACTGGTGGGTGTTGGATATAAAGCTGAAGCTAAGGGCCAGATACTTGAAATGTCGTTGGGATATTCTCACAACCTTGTTTTTGTGCTTCCTGAAGAAATCAAGGTTGAAACCGTGAACGAAAGAGGTAAAAACCCATTGATCAAAATGAGTTGCATTGATAAACAACTTATTGGTCAGGTTGCTGCTAAAATCAGGTCATTGCGCGAACCCGAGCCATATAAAGGCAAGGGTATTAAATTCCAGAACGAAGTTCTCAGAAGAAAAGCAGGAAAAACAGCTGGTAAATAAATTTGAATAGTAACTGGCTTGCCGATGCAGGCTGAAAATTTTCCATGAATCATGGCCATTAAAAATAGAAAAGAAGAAAGAAGAAACAGCATCAAGAAACGCATCAGAAAGATCGTTCGTGGTTCAGCCGACAGGCCCAGAATGACTGTCTTCAGAAGCAATAAGCAGATCTACGTTCAACTTGTTGATGATGATCTCGGAAGAACAGTTGTTGCCGCCGGTTCGATTGAAAAAGAAATGGAAGCTGTGAAGGTGAATAAAATCGAGCAGGCCCGCATGGTCGGAAAAATGATTGCTGAAAAAGCAATTGCTGCCGGTATCGCCGAAGTTGTGTTTGATCGGAATGGTTATTTGTATCACGGACGCGTGAAGTCATTGGCTGAAGCTGCTCGTGAAGGTGGACTTAAATTCTAATAAAATTATGTCAGACGTAAACGTAAAAAGAGTTAAATCGAGCGAGATAGAGTTCAAGGACCGACTCGTGAGCATACAGCGTGTTACCAAAGTAACCAAAGGAGGTCGCACCTTCAGTTTCAGCGCTATTGTAGTTGTTGGCAACGAGAATGGTGTTGTAGGTTATGGCCTCGGTAAAGCAAAGGAAGTGACCGCAGCTATTGCAAAGGGCGTTGATGATGCCAAAAAGAATCTGGTTAAGGTGCCGGTTCTTAAGGGTACTGTTCCGCACGAACAGTATGGTAAATACAGTGGTTCGCTTGTCTTTATCAAGCCGGCATCTCCTGGTACAGGAGTAATTGCAGGTGGTGCTATGCGAGCCGTTCTTGAAAGTGTTGGCGTCAGGGACGTTTTGGCTAAGTCAAAAGGTTCTTCCAACCCGCACTCTGTAGTTAAAGCAACCATCAACGCTCTCACTAAAATGCGTGATGCGTACACCGTGGCGCAAGTCCGCGGAGTTGATCTGGACACAGTGTTTAACGGTTAATCAGGAGCGTACACATGAAAAGACTTAAGATTACTCAGGTAAAAAGCGGAATTGGCAGAACCAAACGTCAAAAAGATACACTTACCGCATTGGGATTTAAGCGATTGAATCAATCAATCGAAATCGAATCGAATCCTGCTATTGACGGTATGATCGACAAGGTGAAGCACCTTCTGACAATAGAAGAAATTTAGTTTTGAACAAAGGAAAAATATCATACAATGGATTTAAGCAATCTTAAACCGGCAAAAGGATCAGTTAAAAACAGAAAACGTATTGGGCGTGGACAAGGTTCAGGCCATGGTGGAACATCTACCCGTGGGCATAAAGGAGCTGGATCCAGATCAGGTTACTCCAGAAAGATAGGACACGAGGGCGGACAAATGCCTCTGGTACGTCGGCTGCCTAAGTTTGGGTTTAATAATATCAACCGTCGTGAGTTCACTCCGATAAATCTTGCTGCTTTACAACAGTTGCACGAACTTAAGGGTATCAAGGTTTTTGATCCGCAGATTTTGGCTGAGAATGGTTTGGCATCGAAAAACGATGAGATTAAAATTCTTGCCAAAGGTGAGTTAAAAGCTAGCGTGAGTATTAAAGCACATGCATTCTCAGCAAAAGCTGCAAGCATTATTGAATCATTGGGCGGAACCATTGAAAAAATCTGAGGCTGATGAAAAGACTTATTGATACACTCAGAAATATCAACAAGATAGAGGAATTGCGCAAACGCATCCTGTATACTCTGGGAATCATACTGATTTACCGTTTGGGTTCGTATGTGGTTTTGCCCGGTGTTGATCCTAATATGCTTGCCAACCTTCAAAGTCAGACTGAAAGTGGGCTTCTCGGACTACTTAATATGTTTTCCGGCGGAGCATTCTCTAATGCCTCGATTTTTGCATTGGGTATTATGCCTTATATTTCTGCCTCAATTGTTATCCAGTTGCTGGGTATGGCAATTCCTTATTTCCAGAGACTACAGCGCGAAGGCGAGAGCGGAAGAAGGAAAATTAATCAGATAACACGTTATCTTACCGTTGCTATTGTTGCACTTCAGGCACCCGGCTATATCGCCAACATGATCAGCCAGCTTCCGGCAGAAGCCATAACTCCTTTCGATCCAAATGTTACAAGCCCCTCGGCCTTCTTCTGGGTTTCAAATACCATTATTCTGATTGCTGGTACTTTATTTGTTATGTGGCTTGGAGAGCGCATTACTGACAAAGGTATTGGTAATGGAATTTCGCTTATCATTATGATTGGTATCATTGCTAACCTGCCTTTTGCACTCATTTCAGAATTCTTCGCCCGTTTGGAGCAAAAAGGAGGCGGCCTGGTATATTTCCTCGTTGAGATTGTGGTGTTAATATTCGTTATCCTGATTACCATTTTGTTGGTGCAGGGTACGCGAAAAGTGCCTGTTCAGTATGCAAAGCGAATTGTCGGAAACAGACAATACGGTGGTGTTCGTCAGTACATACCTTTGAAGGTGAATGCAGCAGGTGTAATGCCTATTATCTTTGCTCAGGCAATCATGTTCCTGCCTATTACACTTGTTGGTTTTACGCAAAGCGAAAGCCTGACTGGTGTTGCAGCCGCATTTACCAATATTAACGGATTCTGGTACAACATGACATTTTTTATACTGATCATATTGTTCACATACTTCTATACGGCTATTACGATCAACCCCAATCAGATGGCTGAGGATATGAAAAAGAACGGTGGTTTTATTCCTGGTGTTAAACCAGGAAAGAAAACTGCAGAATACCTTGATAATGTGATGTCGCGTATTACTTTACCCGGTTCATTTTACCTTGGTTTTGTTGCTATCCTGCCTGCCATTGTCGGTCAGATGGGAGTCAGTATGTCTTTTGCTCAGTTCTTTGGAGGTACATCACTTCTGATTTTGGTAGGTGTTGTCCTCGATACATTGCAGCAAATAGAAAGTTATTTGTTAATGCGTCATTATGACGGCTTAACCAAATCGGGAAGAATTAAGGGTCGTTCACCGGCAATGAATATGGGCTAAGCTCAAATCTGCGAAAGAATGATTTTTCTGAAAACCGATGAGGAAATAGAAATACAGCGCGAAAGTTCTTTGCTTGTTGGAAAAACACTTGCCGAGGTTGCCAGGCGTATCAGGCCGGGAATAAAAACCATCGAGCTTGATCGGGTAGCCGAAGAATATATACGGGATCATCATGCTGAACCCGGATTTAAAGGCTACGGCGGATTTCCCGCCACGCTCTGCATCTCGGTAAATGATCAGGTTGTTCACGGAATCCCGGGAAATAACGAACTCAGAGATGGTGACATCGTTTCAGTTGACTGCGGTGTGCTCATGAATGGGTTCTACGGTGATTCAGCCTACACCTTTGAAATAGGGGAAGTGGCCGCCGATGTTAGAGATCTTGTATCGGCAACCAAACAATCTCTGGCAAAAGGTATTGAGGTTGCCATCGACGGTATGAGGATTGGTGATATCGGATTTGCAATACAATCTTTCATCGATCCATATGGTTATGGTATTGTTCGTGAACTAGTTGGTCATGGTGTTGGACGTAAACTGCATGAAAAACCTGAAGTCCCAAATTACGGACGCAGAGGTTCCGGGATAAAACTCCTTACAGGAATGGTTATCGCGATAGAACCAATGATCAATATGGGGGTAAGGAATGTTAAGCAGGAACAGGACGGTTGGACGATAAAAACCGCTGACGGGAAACCATCGGCGCATTTCGAACATACTGTTGCTGTCAGAAACGGCCGGGCTGATGTATTATCGAGTTTTGAAGAAATTGAAAACGTTTTACAATCTTTGAAGAGTTAACTGAATGGCGAAGCAATTATCAATTGAACAGGATGGCACAGTGATTGAATCATTGGGTAATGCCATGTTCCGTGTTGAACTCGAGAACGGGCATGTGATCACAGCTCATATCTCGGGAAAGATGCGTATGCATTACATCAAGATATTGCCCGGAGATAAGGTGAAGCTGGAAATGTCACCTTACGATCTTACAAAAGGCAGAATTACGTTCAGATACAAGTAAAAGATAAACAAAATAATTGGCATTGGCCCGAATATAAAGAAAACCTAAAACAATGAAAGTTAGAGCTTCAGTTAAAAAAAGATCTGCCGAGTGCAAGATCGTTCGCCGCAAAGGCAGGTTGTATGTGATTAACAAAAAAAACCCTAAGTTCAAGCAACGTCAAGGTTGATCGAGTTGGACAATTAATAACATCTAATATACAGATTATGGCAAGGATTGCTGGAGTAGACATCCCAAACAATAAAAGAGGTGAAATCGCACTCACTTATATCTATGGGATTGGCAGAAGTTCGGCGCAGAAAATTCTCACCGCCGCCGGTGTAGACTGGGACAAAAAAGTCCAGGATTGGGATGATGACGACCAGAATAATGTTCGTACAGTCATCGGAGAGCGGTATAAGGTAGAAGGTGAACTGCGTTCAGAAATTCAGATCAACATCAAACGATTGATGGATATCGGAGCATATCGTGGTATTCGTCACCGTTTGGGATTGCCTGTCAGGGGACAGAGCACCAAGAACAACGCGCGCACCAGAAAAGGACGCAAAAAGACTGTAGCCAATAAGAAAAAAGCTACCAAGTAGGCGTGTTTCTTACTTTATGGAATATTTTTAAGCATCAAATAGACTATGGCAAAAACCACAAGAGTAACAAAGAAAAGAGTTGTAAAAGTTGAACCCGTTGGCAAAGCCTACATCAGGGCAACATTCAACAATATCATCATTTCTTTGACTAATAATGCAGGACAGGTGATTTCCTGGGCTTCCTCAGGAAAAATGGGCTTCAAAGGTTCGAAAAAGAACACGCCCTATGCAGCACAGATGGCAGCAGAAGATTGCTCCAAAACAGCATATGACCTGGGATTGAGAAAAGTTAAAGTTTATGTGAAAGGACCCGGTGCCGGACGCGAATCTGCTATCAGGACAATCCATTCATCGGGAATCGAAGTAACCGAAATCATCGACGTAACTCCATTGCCGCACAACGGATGCCGTCCGCCAAAGCGCCGCAGGGTTTAATCCGGTGATCAAATTTTAACAAAATAAAAGTAATTATCATGGCAAGATACACAGGCCCAAAATCAAAAATAGCAAGAAAGTTCGGTGAACCTATTTTCGGACCCGATAAAGCATTCGAAAAGAAAAACTACCCTCCGGGAATGCATGGAAGTGCCAAACGCCGTAAGAAAATGTCGGAGTATGGTATCCAGCTTCAAGAAAAACAAAAGGCAAAATATACCTATGGTATTCTTGAAAAACAATTCAGGAATACTTTTGAAAAGGCCTCGAAACGAAGCGGAATCACAGGTGAGATCCTGTTGCAACTTATCGAAAGCAGATTGGATAATCTGGTATATCGTTTTGGCATTGCTCCCAGTAGAAGTGCAGCCAGACAACTCGTAGGTCACCGGCATATCACAGTTAACGGACACGTAGTTAATATTCCTTCCTATCAGGTTAAAGTTGGTGATATTATCGGTGTACGTGAAAAATCCCAAACACTTGAAGTGATAACTAATTCAGTAGAGGGACGTGTCAATAAATACTCATGGCTCGAATGGGACAGAGAGAAAATGCGTGGTAAGTTTATTAGCTACCCTTCCCGTGAGGATATCCCTGAAACCATTAAAGAGCAGCTAATCGTTGAGTTGTACTCCAAGTAATCAATATATCAACCTTTAAGGAACCCTTCAAAATACAAGCAAGTTATGGCAATATTAGCATTTCAAAAACCGGAAAAGGTTATCCTGGTCGAATCCGATGAGTCCAGAGGAGTATTCGAGTTTCGGCCCCTTGAACCGGGTTTCGGGATCACCATCGGCAATGCACTGCGCAGGATCTTACTCAGCTCGCTCGAAGGCTTTGCAATAACCTCCATTAAAATTGAAGGGGTTTTGCATGAGTTTTCTTCAATCGATGGTGTTGTAGAGGATGTAACCGATATAGTCCTTAATCTGAAAAAAGTCCGTTTTAAACAACAACTTGCCGCCGAAAACACCGAAAAGGTTAATATCGTTATCGGCGATCAGGAGCAATTTAAAGCTGGAGATATTAATAAATTTCTCAATATATTTCAGGTGCTGAATCCTGAAGTGGTCATCTGCAACATGGACCCTTCAGTGAAAATAAGTATGGAATTGACAATAAATAAAGGCCGTGGTTATGTGCCTTCGGAAGAAAATAAAGTTCCAAATGCACCAATTGGTACGATAGCTATTGACTCTATCCACACTCCAATTAAGAATGTTAAATATACGATCGAGAATTTCAGGGTTGAACAAAAGACCGACTATGAGAAACTTATAATTGAGGTTGTCACAGATGGCTCTATTCAACCCAAAGAAGCGCTTCGGGAAGCCGCAAAACTCCTCATACATCACTTCATGCTTTTTTCTGATGAACGTATATCTATTGATTCAGAAGAAAAATCAGTAACCGAAGAGTTTGATGAAACTTCATTGCATATCAGACAATTGTTGAAAACTAAACTTGTTGACCTTGATCTTTCTGTCAGAGCACTCAATTGCCTGAAAGCGGCTGATGTTGAAACATTAGGTGAACTCGTGGCGTTTAACAAGAACGACCTTCTGAAATTCAGAAACTTTGGAAAGAAATCACTAACCGAACTCGAAGATCTGGTTAAAGCAAAAGGCCTTGAGTTTGGGATGAATACGATAAAATATAAATTAGATAAGGAATAAGCAGATGAGACACAGGAATAAAGTCAATAATCTGAGCAGGACCAGTTCGCACCGTAGTGCAATGCTTTCGAATATGGCCGCCTCGCTCATACTTCACAAAAGAATCACCACTACAGTGGCCAAGGCCAAAGCGTTACGCACATACGTTGAACCAATTATAAACCGCTCAAAAGAAGATTCAACCCATTCGCGCCGAATGGTTTTCAGGCTCCTGCAAAACAAAATCGCCGTAACCGAACTCTTCAGAGAGGTGTCTACAAAGATCGCCGACCGTCCGGGAGGGTACACCCGTATCATCAAATTGGGCAATCGTTTGGGTGATAGCGCTGAAATGTGTCTGATCGAGCTTGTTGATTATAACGAAAACTTGTTGATTGAAAAAGGCACCAAGAAAGCTGTCAAGACTACCCGACGCAGGTCAGGCAAAAAATCCGGAGCCAAAACAGAAGCAACAGTTGCACCTTCCGCTGTTCAAACTGCCGAAGTAATCGATGAACCTAAAGTAGCTGACGAAGCTCCGGTTGAGATCATTGATGAAGTTGCCAAGGAGGAAAACAATGCAACCGATGGCGGGAACAATCAGGAAGAAACCAGTAAAGACGGAAGCAAGTAAATAACAATAACTTAATGCATAAAAGGATAAAGTCTTTGACATTGACTTTATCCTTTTTTTTTGAATTGGGTTAACTTTGCAACAAATAAATAATTATATGAGCCACATTGTAAACATTCATGCCCGACAGATTCTGGATTCAAGGGGCAATCCGACAGTTGAGGTTGACGTATTGACCGAAAATGGTGTAATTGGCCGTGCAGCCGTGCCCTCAGGAGCATCAACAGGTGTCCATGAGGCAGTAGAACTGCGTGATGAAGATAAAAGGGTTTACCTCGGTAAAGGTGTCCTTAAAGCTGTTCAAAACGTTAACACGATTATCGCAGATGAGCTGCAGGGCTACTTCATAACCGATCAGGGTGAGATTGATCAACGAATGATTGAACTGGATGGTACACCAAATAAAGCGACCCTGGGAGCTAATGCCATACTTGGCGTTTCTATGGCGGTGGCACATGCTGCTGCGCAGGAAACCAATCAAACACTGTTCAGGTATATAGGTGGTACAGGGGCCAATACATTGCCCATACCCATGATGAACATTATCAACGGAGGAAGTCATGCAGATAACAGTATCGACTTTCAGGAATTCATGATTATGCCTGTAGGAGCTTCAAATTTTGCTGAAGCCTTGCGAATGGGCGCCGAAGTCTTTCATAATCTGAAAGCAGTGCTCAAAAAACAAGGTTATTCAACCAATGTTGGCGACGAAGGTGGATTTGCTCCTAATCTGAAATCAAATGAAGAAGCAGTAACTGTTATACTGCAGGCGATTGAAAAAGCAGGTTACCGGCCAGGCGAAGATGTTTTCATTTCACTTGACCCTGCTTCGAGCGAGTACTACAAGCCTGAGGAAAATGTATATCATCTTCATAAATCCACAGGAGACAAGCTTACCCCATCACAAATGGTAGATTATTGGCAGAATTGGGTTAATAAGTATCCCATTATATCCATTGAAGACGGTATGGCAGAAGATGATTGGGACGGATGGAAAGAAATCACAGATCGAATTGGATCAAAAGTTCAATTGGTTGGTGATGATTTGTTTGTGACCAATGTGAAGCGCTTATCTTTGGGAATAGAGAAAGGTGTGGGCAATTCGATTCTGATTAAATTGAATCAGATAGGAACCCTTACAGAAACCATTGATGCAGTTAATCTGGCCTATAGAAATGGATATACTGCAATTATCAGCCACCGTTCGGGAGAGACAGAAGACACAACTTTGGCTGATCTGTCGGTTGCCCTTAATACCGGACTGATCAAGACAGGATCGGCCAGCCGTACTGACAGGATTGCCAAGTACAATCAATTGCTGAGAATTGAAGAAATTCTTGGAAATACTGCTAGATATCCCGGAAGAAGTTTCAGATATGCACGCTAAACAGTCACACGAAACTTGTTTTTTTATACTTTTTGCAATATTTACGGATTAAAGCACAAAAGCATTTATATTGATAATTAGCAAGTTAATCAATATTATTTAAATACAGCCACTTTTTTACAAAAATAATTTGCATGTAACGAAAAAGTGGTTAATTTTGCAGCCCCAATTGAGACGGAAGGCAGGGTAAGGTAATAGGAAGTTGGGTTACTAGAAGAAGTTCTTTGAAAAGCTTGAATAGAAT
>Ga0209835_1000074_pt1 | contig 67919 bp, 81 predicted proteins | sample LakKivwa52mmetaG_FD_184138 | JGI IMG/M metagenome (GOLD analysis project Ga0209835, IMG submission 184138) | Anoxic lake water microbial communities from Lake Kivu, Rwanda to study Microbial Dark Matter (Phase II) - Lake Kivu water 52m metaG... | ecosystem: Environmental > Aquatic > Freshwater >...
TTTAGACGATGACAAGTTTTCATTCATTCCAATGAGTCTGACTCTTCCTTTTTTAGTCAGTGCTTTAGCCTCAAACACAAACTTAGTTGCTAGTTTCTTTCCAGACTTGAAGTTAATAGTTCCTTCAAGAGTAACTTTATTTGTATCTTCCTCTACTTCACCTGACTCAGTTATGAAGTTGTCAACATTTTCATAAATGTTATTTAAATATTTTGTTGCAAGTCTATTAAATAATTCTTCATTTAAATCATCAATGTCAAATTGAGGTGCTTCCAGTGTAAGAGATTCAGTTTGAACATCCTCTTCTTCATCTTCTTCAGTGTTAACATTGTCTTGGTCTTCAGTTTCAGTTTCTTCTTCTGTTTCTTTCTCTGCGTCTTCCTCAGTTTCTTCATCATCAGTTGATTTTACTTCATCTTCAATTGGAGCAACTTTTCCAACAATGACAAAACCTTCCTCAGATTTGCAATGAGGACAAGATTCTTCAACATTTACTATGTCTTCATCTTCTTCACTGTGAACAACCTCATGCTCATCTTTGTATACTAGTGTCTTACAAACAGGACATTGAAGAATAAAACTTCCAACATAACTGTCTTTTAAGTCCTCAACAGTCCCTGCTTCAACATCAACAACCATTTCAACTTCTTCTTCTGTAACTTCTTTGTTGAGTTCGTCTAGTTCTTGTTGAACTTGTTGTTTATCTCCAATATTTACTTTCTGTTCCTCATTGATATTCTCAGATGACTCTTCTTGTTCAATGAGTCCAGATTCTTTTAATTGCTTAAATTCACTTGATGATAAAGACTTAGGATTTTTATCATATTTTTCTTTTAACTTACGAAGTTTATTTGTAAATTCTTCAATCTCAGCATCAATATCAAGAATTTGTTCCTCAGTCAATCCTTCTGATTCCTCAGATTCAACTGAAGTGTCAACATTCTCAGATAATATCTTCTTTGCTGGCGTTGCTTCTTCTACAATCATCACTTCCTCATCTTCAAGCATGTCCAAAGACTTGAATGCATCTTGAATTGAGTAGGCTGTTATTTTGTTTGTATTTGATTTCATTACATTTCTCCTCCCATGATTAATCAATTGGGAACATTAGTTGAGAATTAACTCTTAATGTTTCTCTCAATGTTTCTATCTCTTTATTTCCTTCTTGTAACAATGTTTCACCATCTTGTGTCCACAAAGCATTGCTTTGAATGTATCTGCTTCTAATTCTACCAAGTGTTATCTTTGTAAGAGCAATACCCATTCTAACTAAGATATCAATCCAGTAATCACTTGTTATCTCATTAACATCTTCAAATTTAGGAACAAACTCAATGGTAATTGTTGTTGGCTTATCTAATGTGTTTATGTATAACTTCTCTGCTTGTTTATCCTGTTTGAATGATAGGTCGGTAGAAGTTGTATTACGCAATTGAAGAACAGTATTCCAAGAAGCATAGTTCATAATCCAATCATTAAGATTGTATATGTCACCACTTCCAGTTAGAAATTGCCACTGCATTGCATACATAGGGTCAACCTGCATACTGTTTGAATCTTGAGAGGCAGAACCAAGATAACCTACTGACCTAAATATTCTTGTTACAGAACTCACTTTAGATGAGGATAGGTCAATGCAGTTAGAGAATGGAACAGTGATTAATTTTGTAGTGTCAATAAATCTTTGAACCTCTCTGAATGCCTTCTTAACTACCAATTCTAGTGTATCATCAGTTATTTCAAGAGAGAGTAGATTACCTGTTAATTCAAGTTTTATCTCATTAATATAATCTGTCATTTCCATGGGTAAATTCTCCTCTCTTTAAGTTTGTTAATCTTCAATTTCATCTTCCATATATTGTTCAATATATGCTAAGCCTTGCTCAAGAACTTTATTCATTGCACCACCAAGTGCTTCTAAGTCTTTATTTAAATCTTTTGTTAAATTATAGCCTGTTTCACCACTACTGAACTTATAGGCAACACCATATCCAACAAGATGACCTTCGTTAATTGCAGTTGACAATGCTGTTTCAATCTTGACAACAAGTGTTTTAAACTCTTCAATTGCATCTTCCTTATCATCATTATACATGACAACATCTTCTGCTAATTCAGCACCACTGTCAAATTGAAAATCAATGTAGAATCCTTCATAATAACCAGGCTCAACTTTAACATGTTTTTCAATAGGTTCTAATAAAGCCTCAACTTGTTCATACATGTCTGTGTAGTAAATACCAATTAACTCATAAACTCTTTCATTAAGGTCTGAGTCTGTTAATTCAGGATTCTCTTCTCTTTCCTCTGCTTTGTATTCTTCAAAATCTGCGGGGTCTTGATAAGGAGAACATAGATTGATAATCTTATTTGTGCCAAAGTTTGATGTTCCTTCATTAAGTTTCACTGATTCATCTAAGTCACTATCTTCTGTGTCCCACTGAACATTAGTAACATGAACTTCATCACCATTGACATCATAGTCAAAACCAAAGTGAGTAAAACCATAAGTATCACTTAACCAATCACTGATTAAATCATCTAAGAATACAGCCTCAACATCAATGTCATCATCAATCAATTGTCTTAGGTCAATTATAACACTTGTCGGTAAATCTAATGAAACTGATTCTTTCATTTTCATTTCAACAATTTGTCCACCAAGTTCAATAAATTTTTGTTGAAGAGGATTTCCATGAAGACCTGAGTCTTGTTTTAATTTCTCAACCTCATCTTTTGAAACACCTTTTGAAATCAGAAAATCAGCAAACTTTTGTTGCTGTTTGTCATATGCTCTAAAAAGTTTATCTAACTTGTCATTATATCTTTGTGCACCTGACTTGAAGTTTCCGCTGCCTTTTCCACCTTCTTGAATGCTTTCTTCAATAGCAGAAAGGTCTGCTGTTTTTTCAAGGACTTTGCCTTTAACATAAACATCAACATCACCACTTAGCCAAATTGAAGCATTAGGAAATTTCTTTTGTAATTCTTTATATTGAGAGATGAGATGTTTTGAACTTTCTCTATTTTCTTCTTCAATACCTAATACATCAAAAATACCTTCATCTGAGTTGTCAACACCTTCACCAAGTTGATTTTTTAGAACATCTATAAGTTCATCATCAGAAGAGGAATATAACGCTGTTCCAAATGGATGCTCTTTGTCAATAACAACATACTTGTCATCTGGTCTATAGCCACCAACTTCATCTCCATAAACAGCGATTCCTGTTTTAATTGCATCTTTAAATAACCACTTGCTTCCTTTAAAGAAAGACATGATTTTCTTCATATCATTTTTCATAAATTCAACTGATTCTGTTGAAATTTCAAATGATTCTACTCCCTCATTTAAACGCTTGGTGGTTAATGTATAATCTGTTTGGTCATTATACATATAGTATTTACCACTGTCTTTATCATAGACCATCGTGTCTACTTGAAGTTGCTTACCATATTTCTTATGATATGCACTAATAACACTATCAAACTCTCTTGAACCACGAGAAATTTGAATTTGTGATTCTGTAATTTTCATAGACTTTACCTCTTTCATTGTTTTCATATGTGTTCTCCTATCTTTATTATACACTTTTTATTTATTTTACAACTTATATTGTGTCATTAACAACAACTTCATTATATTCACCTTTTATATATTTTGCATAGGCTCTTTGCTCTGCAAACTCAGTTCCAAATTCACCTTTACATGCTTTTATTGCAAGGTCTTCATGTGATGTTAGAACACTATACTCACTTCCATACTCATCTGTGGAGTTGTAGAACATAACAATCTCACCATTTACAGCCTCTTTGAATTTAAGTAGACTATTTCTATCTAGTAAATGTGTTGGATACTGCTCAGGTGATACAGCAAACATATTGTCAGGATTTGGAAGTATATCAATAATACCATCATTAAGATAAAGATTTCCTTCAAGTGTGTCTAGTATATTTTTTGCTGAAACACTATAATCAGTCTTCTCAATAAACTCACCAGAATCATTGACTAATCCATCTCTTAGATTCCAAAACAATTCCTCATCTGAAATATCTTCAAGTGCTTCATAGAGTGACTCTAAAGACATCTCCTTTTGCTCATAGGCTGTTTTTGCATCTTTAAGTGCTTTGATATATCCAAGTCTTCTAAACTGCTTAAAAACTCTATTTCCAACCGAATTCTCACCATCTTTTGCAAGAGATGTTTTTCTTAGTTGTAATAAGTCATGCACAAAGATTTCAATCTCATTTAACTTATTTATTTCATTAGAAGATAGATTTTCCTCTTCTATTAATTTAGCATCAATAATTGTGGAAGTATCAATAATTATATATGAGACTGAATTTATATCTTCATCTTCATTTTTATATGAAATTAAATTGTATCCTTTTGCTAAAATAAAGTCTCTGAATATCTTTGAATACTGCTCTTTTTTATCTCTTCTGTGTGATACAATTCTTAATTTAGTTAGCAGTCTTTTTACTTCAATTTCATCTTCTGATAGTTTATTAGCAAGTTCCGGAACTGCCCAATCAGAATTCATATCAAAATCAAACTCAAGTAAATTAAAGTTGCCTAGTTTTATTTCATATATATGTTTATAGCCTAGAGATTTAACAGCACTCTTTGTTCCACAGTGAATTCCAATCTCAGTGCTTTCCATTAAGTCTACAGTAGTAAAATCTTCTTTTGAACTTTGTGAGCCTTTATACACTGTTAATGTTTTACTTGACTCAAAATCTTCTTCAATGCTTATCTTTTCATCAGACATCAATGTATTAAATCTGTCTTCCCATTTTTTAAACTCAACCTCAAACCCTGCATCAATCTCATCATTTTCAAATGTTTCACTTGATGGAGTCTTTATCCAGCCATTATAAAGCGAAAAGACACCCTCTGATTGAGTGTTCGTTTCTTCTGATTCTACATATACTTCAACTTCATGACCTTTAATATTAATATCATATTTTTTGTTGAATAATGTCTTATATGCATTATATAAAATTAATAAAAGTCTTTTTTCTTCATCATTTTCAACACCAGACATGTCTGCAATGAGGTGTAAGTCTATATCACTTTCATCTGTGTAATTATAATTTGCATTGCTTCCAATGATAATAATATCTTTTAATTTAAGTTCTATTTCATCTTCTTTTAGATTCTCAACAAAGTTGTTTGCTATTTGTAAAAGTTTTTCTTTTACTGCGGGAACAAGTTCTTCATTTTTCCACAGTTTTGTATTAAGAGTTGTTCTCACTTTCTCTCTTAACTGCTTCATTATTTTTGTTTCTCCCAACATTCTAATGCTGATTGATATCTTTCTTTTGGCTTAGGAAACTTTTCTTCTTTCTCTATCATGAATCTCTCAACAAATTGTTGTCTTGTTTCACCTTCAAGTTTTACAAGTTCAAACTGCTCTAAACTTTCACCCATAGATACTTCACCTATACCACCATCTGCTGTGGATGTTTCATTACCAAGTGCTTTATTAAAGAAGGCAACATTCTTTTCAACATCTCCTGCATTAGGATTTACAAATGCTCCCTTGGAACCTTTTTTATCTGTCTTTTTGTGTCTTCTTGCTGTTTTCTGTAACTCATTTTCTTCATTGAGTTCATCTTCTTCTTCATCAAAATCATCGCCATATTGGTCATGATAACGGTCTTCATCATCTTCTGAATCATCATCTTCTGAATCATAATCATCTTTGCCTACATGTTTTTGAAGATATTCACTTTCATTTGCAATGGTTTTAAGGGCATCAAGAACATCTTCTGGAGACATGTTGTAATCTGCCTTGAAGAAAATTGCACCGTCATCTGTAACATCAAATTCAAGTCCATCATATTTCTCATCATCAGGATAATTATCAAATGCCCAATTCTGAGTTTCTGCATCAGAAATAATTCCTTCAGGTCTTCCATCTCTTAACCAAACGGTGAAGTGAAAACCATCTTGAGTCCAATATTTGTCATAGAAATCTTTTTCTCCCTCATTTGTCATACAAACAAAGTCTTCAACAGGAGTTCCATCTTCTTTAATCCAATGCTTTTCTAATTTATTATTTTCTACTTCTTCTTTAATTTTTTTATCTTCTATTTCTTCTGGTCTAATATCTAGTCCTGCAGTAATGTGTCCATCTTTCATTAAGCCAAAATTATAGGTAATGTGAAATCTTCTATCTGGGTCAAACTTCTGAATCTTGCCTGAAATTCTATCAAACTCTTTTTCAAATGTTTCTTTAGTGAAATTACTCTTCTTACTCACAATTTGAATGTGAACACTATAAGATTTATCATCACCAAATAAACTTCTATACTTCTCAGAACTAGAAATTTCATATCCACCTGTCTTGAGTAAATTTAAAAATTTCTCAATTGTTTCTTCTGAAGGAGATGCATAGGTATAAGTCTCTTTCATAGGCTCAGGATTAAGTTCTTTAAGTGGTTCAGGATTAGGCTCTTCTGAATCTTCCTCTGAATCTTTCACTGGTCTTAATTCAAGTTCTACTTCATATATCTCTCTATAGTCAGCCTTAATAGTTTCTAAATCACACCCACTTGCACAGATGACAAAAAGGTCAGCGGGAAGTTCTTCTCCGTTGATATGTGCTGTATAGATTTCATAGCCATTTTCTTTTGCAAATTCAATTAAATCTTCAGTAGACATTCCAATCATACTTGCCAAACTATCAGCAAAAACATATCCTGGAATTTCATTTTCCTCATCATCTAGACCCATTATTGTTGCATCATGCAATAACTCTAAGACATCAATATCTACATCAAATGTAGGAATTGTGTCTTCTGATTCGTATAACTTATTTTTATTTTCAAATTTATTGTTCATATGGTCTCCTTAATGATTTTCAACATCATATAATTTAGCATTAGTTTTATGATTTTTTATTCTGTTTTCTGCATATTCTTTTATTTCTACTTTCCAAAAAGTTCGATGTGATGCATCTCTTTATTTTTTTCATGATAGATTTTTCATCCTCATTATTTAAATCATAGGTTGATTGTTGTCTCTTACAATATACAATTAATTGTTTATTGTCAGCATCAACTCTTCTGGAAATCCACTCCTCTAGAAGTTTCATTTGCTTTTGAGTTAAACTGCTGTCTATAACAATCTTGCATCTATTCTCACTAAATGTTCTTCCGGTGTTTAGTGTGATAAAATTTAAATCTTCAACACAATAATTGTAGGGTCCAATGAAAGAAAACTCATAGAACTCAGATAAAGAATAATAAAATACCGCCTCTAGAAATTCACCGTGTGTGTCATACTCAGTTGCATTTAATATGCTTCCATTTGGAGTTATTAGAATAACAGGAGTATCATAATAAATTGCGTCACTGTCAATATAAGAAATATCATCTTTGTCTGATAACTTTTCAACAGCGTCTAGAACATCCTGCTCAGTTGGAAGTTTATATTCTTCATTTACTTCATTTATTTTATTTTCAACAACATTTGAGGTCTTATTTTTACTATAATATGATTTAATTTGTTGAATAATCTTATATCCAGTCCAGTTTCCTATCTGCTCCTCAAGACTTGTATAAGCACATGCACCTTCATATAAACTGAACACTTTATAGAATGTGTATTTTCTAGAAACTAAATCATATATTTCAGCCTTGCAGTATGAGACAGCATCTAGATATGTATCAATTATTCTCTCTAACTGTGCATATTGTTTTTGTGTAGGTTCTTTATATAGTCTTATACAAGTATCTTCTTCAAGATGAGTGCTTGAGAACTCAGCATATTCCATCTTCTGTAACTCAGGGTCCTCTCCATGATACTCCTGTAAATAGATGAGACTTCCATCATCTGTTACATATCCTGCAGTTTGAAGTTCAACACTTTCTTTAATAGTTTTATCTGCTTCAGTTAATTCATTGTTTATTTGTTCAATCTTACTTATATCTGCCTGAGTGTATATAATCTGATACTCATCTTTGTATACAATTTTTTTAGGATGAACAATGAATTTTGTTAGATTATATCCTAAAATTTCAAGGTCATATTTTATGTCATTAATAAACCCTTTAAATTTATTGTAACCAAATTCTGTAAAAGCACTTCTATAAATGTTTTTACCATATTTATCTCCAAATAAATTAACATTAGGAACAGGAAGTTCTTTTTCAATTTCATAAAAGGCTTCATCAAGGTCATTAATTACATCTTCTATTTCTGTGCCTAAATATTTATCTTTTATATAACCTTGTTTATCTTTATATTTCTTTATAACACTATCTATTGACTGAAATAGTGAGCCAAATGTTTCTATTTCAAATCTGTAAAAAATGTCATCAGTCTCAATTTCAACCTCAACATCCTCTTCATCTTCTTCAGGCTCTTCTTTTTCAAGAGTTTTCTCAAGTTCTTTTATTTGAGTTCTATACTCATCATTAGTTAACACACCATCATTCCATTTTTTTATAACATCACTTATCTTTTTATGAACATCATCATTTGACTCTGTTAGTTTGACATTTGATATTTTCTTTATTTCAATTATATCATCTTTTGAGTAATGTGTCAATCTTACTTCTGGAACAAGATATGCACTTCCATCTTCTGTAACATCAAATCTAAGTTGTTTATTTAAAGTCTTTTCAACCTCTAAAACATCATACTCTGCTAATATAGGTCTTATGTTTTCATTAATGTGTAATAAAACAACATAGAAGTAATCTGTTTCAAATTGATTGTTAATGTAAGTTGCAATATCATGATAATCTTCAAGTGAATATTCACTCAAAGGAAATGTGAAGATTGACTTCTTTCCAGACCATCTCATTCCAGTGTTCATTGGTGTTATTTTATTGTTTTTCTGAAGAGCATTATATTCATTTTTGTTTATGAATCTAACATGAGTTGACTGTATATCTGTCTTACTCTCTTTAATGTTCATAACACTTGTTAATTGATAACCGTTTTTAGTAGTGTTTAGTTTATATATGTTAGTCACATCCTTTATTGTATACATAGATAGTCCATACTCAGTGACCTCCATTGTTGCTTCCCAATAATCATTAGGGTCTTCATAGTCTTCTTTTGATACATATACGTCACTATAAATACCTACACCTTTTTTAACAGTATTTCTAGGAACTTCAATAACTACAACATAATCCTCAGAAACAATACCTGTCATAAATCTAGTTGCTTCATTTGCAATATAATCATTGTCTTTATACTCAAGAAAAAATAAGTTCTTACCCTTTAATGTTGTATTGCCTTTTGCTGAATTATAAGCAATAATAGGCTTGCCTTGACTTAAAAGTTCGTATTCTCTTTGACCAATGAATCTAAAAAGTTTAATTGTATCTAATGTAGACGACTCCTTAAGTTTACCTGCGTGAGTTGCTTTTTTATTTGATTTACTCTCTATGGTATTCATATCATCTTGATGTGTAAGAATGTGATACAGTTCATTTTGACTTAAAAGATTATCACAGTAATCTCTTGCAAACTCCTCAACAACTTCTTCCTCATCTAATTCATCTAATTCAAAGACATCATTTAGATACTGAAATAGCCCGTGACCAACTTCATGAGCAATAGTTGACTTGATATCCATTCTTAAATCATCACCATTTGCTTTTATAGACTGTTTATTTAAAGCAATAGGAAAAACACTTGCATCATCTTGAAGACTGTTTAAAAACATTCCTACACTGTCATTTTTAAATTCATAGTCTTTGACATATTCTGTCTCAAAGCCAAATCTATATAGGAATTTGTTTATTTCATTAAACTCATTTTCAACAACTGTTGTGAATCTATCTTTTTTTGATTCCTCTAATTTTCCATTTGCATAGTATTTTGTAATCTTCTTGATAATCTCAGATGTATCAGGATACTCATCTTTGTTATACTTTGTTGCTGACCATGAATTTCCTTCAACATACACTCTCAGTTTATCTTTACCCTCTTTAAAGAACTGATGAAATATATACTCATCAAGAGTGTCTAATGCTTGATTGGTAGGTCTTGTTTTTGGAAGATTGACATATAGATTGTCAAATAAGGTATCACCACTATTAACTTTAATGCAACCATTTTGAACAAGTGAATCTTCATCATCACTTAATCTGTAATTTGTGTCTAGTGTGTTATCTTTCACACCTAATTTATAATTTATAAAGTATTGAACCAACGAGTGAACGGGAAAATTACTAGGACGCATTTTATCCCAGTCTACTTTGTTATTAGGAATTCCTTTATATAAAGGCTCTCTAGCAACATCATCAAAATCTAACTCTTCACTACCAAAATAATCTTTCCACCACTGTTCCATATCAAGAAATTCTCCTGTTGGAAGAATGTATGAACTATATTTTGGTGGTCTTTTTGTGACTCCAAACTCATCTTTAACTAACTTATAAATTTTACTCCAAGAAGCATTTACAACTGATTCATTTACATTATCTACCAACTGAACTCTTGGAGTATTGCCATCAATCCAACCATTATGAACATAATGCTCTTTATATTTACCTAATGCCTTTGCTAGAGGACTTGCTTTGTATCTATCATCACTTCTTGTAGTAACTACACCAAAGTCATAAATAAATTTTCCTTCATAGCCGTCTTCTGAGACATCACTTCCATAAGTTTCTTTTTCTTTTCCATTTGGAGCATAAATATAGTAAATGACATTTCTGCCATAATCATCTAAGTATTCATCAAGTTCCCAAGATTTCATGTCACCATAATAACCACGATTAAGAGCCATTCTTACCATGTCACCATGAATGTAATCATAGGCATCACAGACAAAGAACCTGTTTAACTTTCTATCCCAAAGTATTCTCAATGAGATAGAAGATGCTTTTATGCGATTAGCAACCTCAATAGGACTTTTTGTTGTAAATATTTCTTTTTCATCATCAACAAACTCTTCTTTTAGAATTCTCTCTTCCTTTAAAAATTTACCTAATGAATAGTATTGAACAATTGACTTAATAACATCATCATCACTGTCAACACTTAAATCAAACACTGTGATATCTTTTGGTGTTTGAATAAGTAAAGGCTGTTCCATGTCATAAATGTCATTATTATCTATTTTATTTATTTTACTTGCAATGTCTCCAACAGCAAAATCAAACTCACCTTTTCTAGAAATTATTTGTCTGATTGCAGATATTTGAGATGCTGTGATTCTTGTATTTGGTAAATATAGATATGGATATGTTACATTCATTTTAATTGAATTTTCTAATAGAGTTGTTACACCATCATTTCCAAACTTAGTATAAACCCAATCATCAAAATCTGAGTGTTCATAAGCCAGACTAAAATCAAAGTCATTAGAATCCATATTTTTTTCTGGATTTAAAAAATGACCATTAGGAAGTATATATGTTGACCACATATAAATTTTCTTTTGACCAAACTGATTATCTATGGCGTCTAGTATTTCTTTATCTGTCACGCCTTCTGATGTTTGTTCAAGGATTCCATTGTCTAGATAGTTCTTTTTAAGCGTTTTTATTTTTAAATTTTTATCTTGTCTGTTCAAATTGATTGCCCTCACTATCCTATGAATAACCACTCATCTAATTTAGCAACAAAAAAAGAGTGTTTTAATTTGTCATTGAAAACAAAATAAAGTCTACATAAATACATGATGTAGACATTATTATACAATATTTTATTTTTTTAAATGAAGTCAGTTCTGCTCACACCAAAGTATGCATAAGGGTCTCTTTCATAATCTCTAGCATCTTTGTAATATTCAAAAGCCTCATCTTCAAAGTGTGCTAATATATCATCTTCAAACCATTCAATAAATTCATCTTCATGCTCACTAATAAAATCTGTGAGCATTGAAAAGTCAAAATCTTTTTCATTAATATCTTCCCAAGTTGAGATTACTTGTATCTTCTTCTCATCAGAAAGTTTTGACCCTATTTCATGAACAAACTCTAAAATCTGTTCTTTTGAAATTATTTTGATGAAATCATTCAATTCAATCTCATACTCAAAGTCTGTATCATTAAAGTTATATATAATTGTAGACATTAATTTAGTCTCCTTGTTTATTTCACATCAAAAAAATAGTGAATATCATTATTAGTATTGTATATAATTCCAATTTTTTGTTTTTCATTAACGGCTGTTATAACCTCTTTTTCAAGTGCCTGTTTTGGTAATTTTCTATCTCCACTATATAAATTCTTCTCATCAAGATATAAACAAGAATCAAAAATAACCTGAGACATGTCTGTTGCATCCCATAAATTGTCAGTATCTACTGTATTTATACAGTTACCAAAATAATACCAAGATGAATATTTTTTACTGCATACTTCTAAGTTGTCTATATTCATACCACTGTCCACAGGTATACTCATTTTTAGAAAGTCTTTATTTATATTACTTTCCTCTAATCTGCCAGTTGCATAGTATCTTTTTATCTTCTTTATAATGTCTTCTGGAAAGTTTTCTTCTGAATAGTAAACCTTTCTATTTGCCTGTGAGCCACGCCAATCTAAAACATATATCTTAGAATGATTAATAAAATAATATTCAAGCCATCTTAAAAGAGAATCAAATTGTTTTGAGTTAGGTCTTACTTCGGGCATGACCATATACTCTTCAAAACCTGTGTTCACTCTAATGCAGTTGTGATTAAGATAATAACTTCCTCTGAATTGTTGAACATGTTTACCAATATAGCCGTCAACATCTAAATGCTGTGCCTTACCACTAAAACTTTCTCCACCACTCATTCCATTTATATCAACATTTGCTTCCCATATCTTTAGAAATGAGCCGTCTCTCATGATATAACTAGGACCATCAACAGGTTCTGAACTTGTTCCAAGGTCTTTCATAACTCTTTTCTCAATCTCATCTCTTGTTAATACTTGGTCTGCTTGTTCTGATTCATTTATATATCTCTCTTCTAATATATCTACAACCGAACTAAATGGAATAATTCCATGATACTCATATGTGTGAGGAATATTATCATCATCTAAAACTACATTTGAATCAATTTTTAATTTATTAGGTTCAAGTTTGCTGACATCTATCTTTAACACAATTATATTTTCAGCATACTTATCATAGTCAGCAACATCATCTAGCCACTCGGCAGTTTCCGCATAACTATAGGCAACATCCTTATCATCCGCTAAATAAACAACTCCTCTTACAGAGTCAGTCCACATTTTTCTTTTTGTGTTTCCTAAACCTTTTTCTTTAATTGACTTTAAAAATGGTTTGTAGGTAGCATGATATAAATATTTATAATTTTTATCTTCTGATTCATTTATATAATCTATATAGCCTATTTGATTTTCATCTTCAAAAACAATGTTTACATTATTTCTATTTATTTCTGTTTTAACTAATGACCAGTCACCTTCATTTAAAAGTTTACTAATTCTATTAAATTTATCAAAATTTCTTTTCACAAATTCATTAGAAAAGGCAAATTTAACATCATCACCTAACCACTTCTCAGGAACTACATGTTGTTGCATCAGGTCATCAATAATGTTTTCTAATTCATCGTCATTATCTTCATCATCTTCATTATCATAAATGTATTTCCAAACGGGTGAAAAAAGACCGCCCAAATCATCTCCAAAAGCATCTTTAGTTGTAAATCTATAAAAAATATTATTTGTGCTTAATGATTTCTCATTTATATTTTTACTGTTTGTAGGTTTCTTATTGTCTATTGATTTTATATCATTTGCATTAAAGACACCAAATGTAATGTGACCAAGTTCAATGCACTTCAATCCATCATAACCTTTTTTAACTACTAGATTCTTGAATTGATTGCTTCTAGTCAGAACATGTATTTTCATCTTATAGCCATTTCTAGGCTCATCATATTCTTCTGCAACTTCTTCAATCATTGCTCTCATCTCTTTCTCATCTGCGTTTAGTGATTTTAAAATGTCTTTAAACACAGGGGAAAAGTCATAGGGCATGATTGGTCTAAGAGTGAATATATTTTCATCAGTAGAGCCACAATCAAGCACCCTAGAGCAACCTAGATAGCATTGGTATTGATGCCCACCATTACGGTCCTTATTAGTCCAATTACCATACTCTTTTGCATAGTCTTTACTAACTGAAAACCAATTTATTTGAGAAGTAAATTCCTCTTTATCAAACTTCTTATGAGTTCCATGATAAACAACCAATAATCTATTTTCATCATCTCTAACTTGACTGTTTTTGAAGAATTCAATTTGTTCATTGGTTAGTTTATTTCCTTGACTATCTACATTTTCTGATGATGCATCTTCATCAAGTCTATTTAAATTATGCATTGCTTCAATGTTACTTAGTTTCATTTTTTGCATCATACTTGATTCAACCAATCTTCCTGTTTGATAGTAATTCTTTATGATATATATTATATCATCTGATGTCTTGTTTGTCAAGGAGAAATATTTATATTGTGACTTTTGATGAGGCTCTAATATCATTAAATCAGAACTCCATCTCCACATAACATGTCTTCCCCAAAACTTATCAAGTAAGTTTAAAAGAGCCTTATATTGTCTTGATGTAGGCTCAACTTTAGAAAGCATAATAAAACCTTCAGTGTCAAGATTTACTCTGATGCACCCAAGGTCTTCAATTGGAGGGCATCCTCCTGTGTAAGTGTCAGATTCATGTTCTACATATTCATTCTTTATAAGCCAATGTAGCACACTTGCATGTGAGTTATGTCCTAATGCAAGAATTTTTCCAGAAGGAAAAACATAACTCCTTGAAGATGGCTCATCACTAATTGTGTATCTTTGTGATAGAACCTTCTCAAAGTCATTTATGTTTGTTAGTATTTTTGTAGAATCAGATTCAACAAGAAGAGAGGACTTGTCTAACTTTATTTTTGACATATTTACCTCCTTGTTATCTAATTTTATATGTTTTGTTTTTTAAACCTTCATGTAGTTTGTGATACAACACATCAAACCCAGTGATTCTAGATGGAGACTGTCTAGTGACACTTGTCTTAGATAAGAATTTTTGAATAAGAACCTCTAAGTCAGTTTCTGTCTTTAACACAATTGGTCTATCTAGATACTCATGAGTTTCTTTAGAGTTGATTCCTCTTTTAACATGATACCCATAAACAACACCATAAGGATTGTGTTCTTTAAAAAGGTCATTAGCAAGTTTGAGTGCTTGTTCCTGTGAAATCATTATTCTTCATCCTCCTCATCTTGCTCTTCATCTTCTTCTTCATCTTCTTTTTCTTCAATGAATTCTTCAAGAGCCTTTTCTCTGCATTTTTCAGTAACATAGTCAATGAAGTATTCATCATCTTCAATTTCACTTAATGCACCAAGACCAGATAGAACATTAAAGATGTGATTATCTGTTCCATCAAGTCCAACTTCATTTACATCAAAATATGCAACTACGCCTGCAATGTAGTCTTCAAAAGAAACATTGTATGAAAAGTATTCCTCTTTCTTATCTTTATATTTAAATTTATAGTCAATATAGAAATCACTTCTATTGCTTTTTTTCCAAGAATCATAATAGCCCATATTTATCTCCTTATACTAAATCTTAGTAATTTTATAAGATGCTGAGTAAGTATCAGAGCCATCTTCTTCGGTGACATTAGACTCAATGTCAATATCAATATTTTTTTCATCGAAGAATTTTTGAATAGTTCTCTTAAAGAATAGATGTTGATGTTTCCAATCTCCCCACTCAATTTGAGCCTCAATAACACCGGCAGAACTCCAGATGTCAAAGTATTCACCTTCATCAAAGAATTTTTGTGTCAACTCTTTAACAAATTTATTTGCTTCTTCTTCACTGAACTTTTTACCAACTGATTCTTTAATGGTCTTCTTAGTCAACGACTCATCAGCAAATCTGACATAATTGTAAGATAATCCTTCACTGTCTTCGCCTGCATAGCCAACTTCTGCTTTCTTGAAGTCAGCAATCATTTCATCCCAAAGTTCTTTAATTCTTTCTCTAGAGATAGCAGGATTACCAAAGTTATCAGCCTTTAAGAAGTTACCAAGATATCTGTTTTTGATTTCTCTTTCAAACAATTTGTTAAATGATTCATCACTGTCACCAGGTTTTGCGCCATAGACAAGAATGCTTACCATCATATTTTGAGCGGAATTTTCTACATACTCAATTTTTTCTGCGTCACTCATCTTTGACCTTTCTTTTCCATACAATTCTTTTCTCTTAGCATCAATTTGCTTTTGTGTTGCTTCTTTGATATATACTTTCTTAGATTCAATGAGAATGTCTTCGTATGCAAACTCATCTGCAGAACATAAATAATCAGGATGTAGTTTATATTCAAGTTCATCAGCAAGTGCTTCTAAATCTTTGAGAGGTCCTTCAACAAAGAAGTCTGGGTCATCTCCATCTTTTTGTCCCATTCCAAGACCTTTTCCTAAGAAAGTCAATTCAAATTCATCGCAAAGTCTTTCAAACTCTGGCAAGAAGTTTTCAATTGAACTAGGAAATTGATATACCATAATTTCAGTTGATTCAGAATCAAACTCTTCATTTATGTTGATACCTTGTAGTCTGTCAATAACGGGTTGCAACATTTTTTCAACAGTTGACTGGTCATCATAAGGAGTATCAATGTCAAGAATAATTTCTTCATTGTCTTCAAATGCTGTTAATCCTGATGATTCTAGATACTTTCTTCCAAGGTCAGTAATGGAGTCATTTGAAACATGATATTCAGTCCACAATACATTACCTTCAAAAAGAAGACATTCCACTCTGAACAGTTTTTTACCATTTAAAACAACATCTGCAATGTATTGACAGATTCCATCCCACTCAGACATGTCATCTGTTGGGTCAGTTTCAATCTCATGAAAGTATTCTTCCCAAGTTTTTGTTTCTTGATTTAATAATTTAAACTCATTGTTGTTCATAATTTATATCCAATTCCTTTCAACGCATTAGCGATATTTTTTTCAAATTCAATATCTTGACCAATTAAATATTTTTTCTTTTGCCATCTCTTTGCAATTTTTTCTTTTGGAAAAACAGTGATAAACTGAGTGTCTCCTTTATACATTTGTGAGAATGTTGCAGAATCTCCATCTTTTCCATTTTCCTGATACTTAAACACAAAATCAAAATTCTCTAGTGTTTCAATTACATCAGAAATTGAGTGTCTTAAATCTTCTTCTTTTATTAAACTATTAAAATCATTCCACATTTTGTCTACCTTATCAACATCATGTGACAAACCCTCAATTGTTGCAACCCAAAAACCTGAATTATCCAATCTATTGGCTACGATTTTAACATTGTTTTCAAAACATAATTTTCTTAAATCTTTTTCTTGAACTGTTTTATAAAATATGATTGTGTTGTATTTGTAAGACTCATTTTTATTTTTTTTTCTGTTTTTAAATTTACTATAAGCAACTGCTAGTCTTTGTTTTTGATTTGGAAAGTCTTTCTTTGCTAGTTTTGTTCCCATGAATCGAGAAACATACTCTTTTTCTTTTTCATCTTTTTTAGGCTCAATAAGTTTTTCATTTTTAGACTTTTTCATTGACTCATCAAACTGCTCAATCCATGAAACACTGTTGATGTAGTCACAAATGCTTGAACTGTATTTATTATCTTTAATATATTTACACAATGCTTTCTTAACATCTGTCTCAGTTCCACTGTCTAATGCTCTTGTAATCTCATCAGCAACTTCACCATACTGCATTGCATCACTGTAAAATTGTTCAGGATTATATTCAATTCCATCTTTTCTGTCTAAAATTAAATCAACAATCATTTCATTAAGTTGCTTTCCTTCTTTATAGTTTATACTATCATGAATAATTCTTGATTTAATGCCTTTTGATTTATCTAGTTCAGCAAGTTTGTCTGCAACCTTTTTAAAATCTTCTTTTTCTGTTTTAATAGAGTCAACAGCATTTATGTCAAGATAAATGGACCAATTTTCACCATTCTTACTTGTTGCCCAGTGATACTCAGATTCATCATATGGATGAAAAGACTTTACTTCATAAAAATCTTTTTTATTTAGCCATTCAATGTAGTGGGTTGCACCAAAACGAACACTGTCAATGTATCCTAAATCATAACTATCATAAGAGCCGTTTTTCTCTTTACTGTGTTTTGGCTCTAGTTTTTCTTCAATTTCTTCTTCTTCTAACGATTCTTCTCTTGCCCATAATTCAAATTGAGTTGCAAATTGTGCTTGACCTGAGATTGAGAATAAGAATTCACCATTAGGATGTTTATCTAATGCTGTCTGTAAAATTTCTTTAGGACTGTCATTTCTATCATACCAGCCACTTTCAAAGTCAGATTCAATTCTAATAAAACCTAGTTCTTCTAAGTTGTCATCAGTTAGAATTGTATTCGCTAATCTTTCTTTATTGATTAATGACTGAACATATTCTTCAGCATGATTGCCTCTAACACAATCGCCACAAAGAATTTCACCATCAGTAACCCAATAATCAGGAACAAATGAATAACTGTCTGGTTGAGTTCTAATAACTTTACCACACTCATCACATCTACTCCACTCATCAGAAAAGCCCCATTCAACATCTTTTAAATTGTCAATAACACTTGTATCATATTCATCTTCAGGCTTGAAATCAGGCTTGATAATTTGTTGCATTTGTTTAATGGTATCCCAGCCATAGACAATTAAAAAGACTTTTCCATCTTCATCTTCTGCTTCTTGAAAGTCAACGCCTGAATCATATAAATCATTAACAATTTCAGAAGTTAATTCAATCTTTTCTTGTGCCTCATTTATCTTTTGTTCATTACTGCTTTCTTTCATGCCAGGAACTACAACCATTGTAACACTATCTTCCCACTCAAAATAAGCATCATTACCAAAGTCTGCTTTAATTGCTTGTTCTAGTTGAGGAAAAATGTCATCTGAGACATCAGGAATTTTAGCCCCAAATTCATCTGCAACTTGCTGATAAAAATACATCTGGTCTTCTTCATAGTTAAAGGTATATTGTTCATTTGCATCATATAAGAACCATTGACCATCTCTTTGTTCCAAGTTAAAATTAAAAATCGGTTCAAAAACTTCATCTTCAAACTCTACAGGTTTATTTAATTTAATAATTAATTCTTTTAGATGTTTAGGCTCTTTATTCACAGCCTCTGTCATTGCTTCTTGAACAGTCCAAAGTTTTGGCTGAGTCTCTTTAAACTCGCCTAAAATTTTTAATTTACTAAGTGTTTCATTTGCAAATTCCAATGCATCAGGACCAACTTTTTCAGGATTGTATAATCCATCTTTATAGTAGTCTTTAAATACCTCACGATACAGAGTTCTCAATTCTTTAAATGACTCATCATCTCCAAAGTATTCTAAGCATTCACTGTAATCAGAGCCATCTGGCCAGACATAGAGCCATCCACTACCATAGTAGGCATCTTCATTGTTCATTGCGGAAATGACTTGATTCATTTTCCACGCTTGTTTTGCGTTTGAGATTTTTTTGTCCATGTTTGTATCAATTCTCCTTATTTATATTATACAACTTATTTTATTTAATGTCAACTGACAGAAAAGACAAATTGTCTAAATTTGCTATCAATTAATTTAGCATCTAATTTATCAAATAAATGAATACAAATGAAAAAGAGACTCTTTACAGAGTCTCTTTGTTTTTTACTAAATTAGTTAATTAACTTATTCTTCTACTGCAGTAAGAATTGCAGGAAGAGCATCAGTGTTAATTTCACCGGCAACTACTAACAAGTCATTCAATGTTTCAAGTGCATACATTGTTGACCAGCCTTGACTCATACCACCGTCTGAATAACCAAGTAATTGAGTAGGAACCACAGCCATGTATGGAGCATAAACGGCCGCTGAGGATTGCATGTCATCACCATTAACACCAAGGACAAACTTACCAGCCGCGATGTTTGGAGTAACAAACACTTTAATACCATCTAATGTTCCTGCAAGGTATGGACCATTCATTGAGCCAACTCTTGATGCCACGAAGCCTTTTAAGAACTTCAAGACAGGAAGAACATTACTTGCAATGAGCATATAGTTAGGAGTAAATCTCTTAGTTCTATCATAGATTAATTGTTTACCAATTTCAACGATTTCACTAAAGCCTTCATAGTGTTCAGCCTTGGACACGCCAACAGGAACAACTTTTGACCACTTGAGTAATGAGTTTGAAGCACCAGCAAGTTCAATAAGTTTGTCTGTGATTTCAGTGTCAATTTCATAAGCCAATTGTCCAACTGCTTTTTCTGCTAATTGGTCACCTAAGTCAAATCCATAGTCAGTCTTTGCTTGGAATGCCGCGATTTGTGAGTAGTAAATAGCAACTCTACGAGCCTTAGCAATAAGAGCAATACTTGCTAACTTAGCATTGATAACTGGAAGGTCATTTTGAGGAATAACCACATTATCATATGTGTAAGCAATACGCACAGATGCGCCATTAGCAGGAGCCACCAACAGTGTAACAACACCAGTTGATGCAACAAAAGTAGAGCCCGCAACTTCAGAACCAGCAACAATAACTTTACCTAATGCAAGAACAGGAGTCCAAGCAACAGTAAATGTAGTGGCAGAGCCATTACCAGTAAATTCTTCAACAACTGCTGAAGATGTGTAAGCAGGGTCAACTGCGCCAAGTTTGAAAGGTTCATTGAATACATCACCTTGAGCGGTAGCACCTTTAGTGGAACCTGCTGTGTATTGAATGTAAGTGATGTAACCACTCATTGAAGCCATTGGATGAACAATAACTAAGTCATGAGCAATTAAGTTAGGAAGAGCAACTGTGGTTAAGTTTAATGTGAATTTCTTGAATAATCCCAAATCTGAGCGTTGGGTTCCAACTGAGTTGGCGAAGGCTTCATTCATGAACTTGTTAGTATTGTTTAAGACCATAGCAACAGCCATTTTCTTAGTATTACTTAAAGTATCGCCTTCATGTGCTTTTGAATAAACGCTTTCTGCAACGCTTAATCTTTTAGCATATGTTTCTAATAGTGTCATTTTAAATTCTCCTTATGAATTTTATTTTTATTTTGTGTTTTTATTTTTTTAAGTTTGCGAGAGTCAACAATGAATCGTCAATCTCATCGTCCATATCAGAACCAGGTCTTAGATATTCATTCTTTGACTCTGTAACTTTAACCTTGACTTTTCTGCCAACGCTGAATGGAAGTTTGCTTATGTTTAGAGCATAAGACTGAAGTTCTTCACAGATTTTGTCAATGTCATCAATAGTGTATGTTTCATTTAATCTGTTCTTGATTTCATTTGCTGACACCCCAAGCATGGTAGCCTTTGATTCAATATATCTACGAACTGTATCATTAGCAATCTTCTTATAGTTCTCTGCCAACTTTTCAGTCTTCGATAATTTGCTTGTGATTTCTTTTTTCTGTGTTTCTAACAATTCTTTGGACTCATTGAGGCTTTCACTGAGTGTTCTAATCTTTTGATTGATTTCTGAGTTTTCATTTTTCAATGAGGTTAAACTTTCATTCAACTTTTTAATCTCTTGGTCTTTCTTAGATGCTGATTCTTGTAATCCAACTTGTGAATCTTTAACAGATTCATTTAGTGTCTCAATTTTAGCCCTTTGAGTTTTTATTACTCTAGTTTTGACTTCTAACTTTTCTTCTAACACGGAAACTGTTTTTTTGAGTTCCTTGGACTCTTTTGCTAAATTACTCAATCTAACTGTTGTAGACTTATATCTACTCAGTTCTTCTTCTAATTTGCCAACCTTAGCATCGCTAACTGCCAACTTGTTTTGAAGTTCAAGTAAACTTGCTTCTAAACCCGATTTACTCTTGACTGCTTCCTGAAGACTCTTCAATAATTCGTCAGACCCGTTATTAACGGCTTCATCTGATTCTGATGAATCTTTGTTATCAGTAACTACTATATTATCACTCTCTTTTGAAGAGGAATAATCAATCTTTAATGTGTCTAAGGTTTCTTGCATCAGTTTTCTTTCTGTATCACTTGATTGTTCAAGTGCCTCATTAAGAGCCTGTTTGAAAGTTTTTTTACCAACTGATTCAACTACTGGAGTTAATCTAGCCGCCTTGACTGCAGGTAGTAATACAACATCAAACGCTTGAAAGTCATATGTATCACTATCTACTTGCTCATTACCATTGTCATCTGCAAACACATCACCTGTGCCTCTTGAACTGATTCCAATCTTATAACCATAATCTACAAATGTTTTAAGAATTCTACCATTAGGTGTATTTAAGATGTCCCACTTGCCCATTAATAAACCTTTATTGTTTTTTTTAGGTGCTTCTTTCATACAGATAGCAATCTTTTCCATATCTGTTTCACTTCTATCTGCAGGATGACCAAGTTCACCGAAAATACCACCATTTTCAAAATGTTCTTTTACAACATCACTGTTGAAAACTTTTTGCCACAGTTCTTCACTGTAACCTCTTCCATTTCTAGTAGGATTTATAATATCGGCACACGGTCCAACAAGAGTGCCTAAAATAGCAGAATTATTTTTTTCTGATGCGACATATGTCAATTTTTCATCTTTTTTTGCCATTCAGTATCTCCTCGCTAACTTGATTGAAAAGTGCGTCACTTGAACAAATTAATGCCACATTAATGTTCATTTAAATTTAGCACTGATATATTTCAAATTTTATTTCTTTATGAAAATTTTTGTAAATGTGTTTTAGCCTTATAATTTTTCTTGTATAACCATAATAATTTATTATTAAGTTTATATAGATGCTAGACCTATTATTTATTATTTCTTTAGGAAGTGCATTAGCAAATGTTTTGCTAAGTCATTTCACATCTGCTAATTTATTATTTTATAGATTCTAATGCCTTTAAATCTGCCTTAATTAGTTTCATTAATCTCAATGCATTTGTGATATCATAGGTTTTAAAGTAGTTCTCTAGAACCTTTGTTATCTCATCTGCTCTTGAGTGTTTAAGAAACAGTTGTTTATTTTCTAATTGTCTGCTAAACAATAAAATTTGTGTTAGCATTGCTGACAATGTAACAAGAACTTCCTGAGGCTCCTCAATTTCTTTAACTATATTAATATATAGATTACTCTTTTTCTTATTGTAGTTAACTCTCACTCTCTCATAAAAACTTAGAACATCAAGTTGTCTGTTATCATTGATGAACTTCAAAACATCAAGAGACATTTCTTTAGAACTCATTAACTGTGAAATCTGTTTACTAACATTGATTCCTTTTTCTTGCATCTCAGTTAGCAGTAATATACAGTCATTTTTCTTAATCATACTATCTACCTATTCCTTTTCATAGTGTTATTTATTTTTTGTTAGGTCAAGACCTAGTTCAGTAGGCTTTGGTAAATAATCTGCTTCTTGACCATTTTGTTCTGGTTCTTGCTCTGTTGAAACAATTTCTTCGGGGGCTGATTCTTCAGAAGATTCTGCTTCATCTGTTCCACCAAACACCTTATCTTCAAAAGATTTTCCTTTTTCAACAGGCTCAGTTGTCATTGATTCTTCAGGTGTCTTTTCTTTTTCAGAAGATTCAGACTTACCTTCTTCTTGTTCTTGAAGTTTCTCAATTTCTTCTTCAAGAAGTGCAATAACCTCAGAGTCTGAAATTGATGATGAAAGTAGTGACTTAAGAATCTTTAACTTAGTTGAAGAAGATGATACATCACCTAAAGTGTTCATAATATCACTTACAACTCTAATCTTATTGGTAACATTATCTCTTTTATCAATTTCTTCTTGAGTAATAGGAGCAGACATTCTTAAGTTGAACTTGTTGATATAAGCAGTTAAGCCCTTATCTAATAACATTAGATTAACAACATCAGTTAATGCTTGAATCAATGTGTTTTGAATTCTCTTGATTGCCTTACCATATCTACTAGAGATGATTGATAGTGATGAGCCACCATTGAAACCGGCGGCGTCATCTGTAACACCAAAGAATTGTTTAGGAGTTCTAAATGAACCAAAGAATTTATCTTGAAAGTATGATAAGTCTGTTAATTGTTTAGGGTCAACATCTCCACCAATTTGCTGTGTGCTAATTGCTCCTACACCACCATGAGTAGGAATGTAGATGTTATTTTCAATTGGACCTGGATTGGTATACTCTTGCATGTTATTGCCTGTATTAACGGCCGATTTTTGCTCAATCAAATTCTTTATGCTCATTAAATGAGCACCAACATTTTCTTTTGGCATGTCACCTACTTCAATTGAAATCATTCTAACAATTGAAGACTTAGTGACACGATTAAGTAACACAGAACTTTCAAGAAGAGATAATTCTCTCCAAACTTTGAAAGCACTGTAAAGCATTGATTGACCTCTTCTTACAGTATATTTAATATGTTTTCCATTTTCATCTTCAATATTATTATCTAAGAAAATGTCTACTTCTTCAGGCTGTCTTGCACTTGTGTCCTCAAGAGCCGCGTGAACAAAGTCAGTTGCTTCATAAATGTTGACATCGCCTTTTCTCATTCTGTATTGCATTGGCATATAAAGATTTGCTAATGAATTTTGTTTTACAGTTTGAATTCTCACAGGTGCTTCAACATAACCCATTGTCTTACCAAAACGAGTTAGTTCAAACATGTCTCCAGGATTAGATACAGACTCAATATAGTGAACATAGTGGTCATCTTTATCATGAGTAATTACATTAACATCTTCTTTAAGTGTTTGTTGTCTTTCATTTTCTTTTTTTATTACTTCAGATATTGCAATTTGTTCATCGTCTGGACCAAGATTTTCAAGTGTTTCATTAAGTTTCTTTTGCTTTTCATTTGAGCCAAACAGTAAATCATCACCATAATCTGATTCTTTGTATAGTCTTAAATATAAATCACCATATTTAATTAGACCATATGCCCAACCATAAAGATGCTTATCAACATTCATTGACTCTAGTAGATATGTTACATATTTTGCAACATTAGAATCAGAGGATTCACACCACATTACTTTTCCTTCATCATTTGTTTCAACAGTGTCTTCGGCATATGTCTCAAGAATAGAGGCAATCATACTATCATTTCCCATTGAGTCCAAAATCTTATACATGTTTTCTCTGGTTTGTGATACAGCGGAAAAGCCTTCTAGTTTTGAAATATCTAAGACACCATTAATGGCGGCACTTAGAATATTCTTCTCTAGATTTCCTGTTGTGTCCACTCCAATTTCAGGTGCTTTTGCAGGAACAGGTTTAATCTTTACTCCTGCTAATGTTCCCTTTTTAGTTTTATCTTTGTTATCTTCCATTTTATTCAAATCCTTTCATTTTACCAAACAAGAATTCCATCTTTCACTAAAGCATTTGGAACACTTGTAGGCTTAGATATGTTTGACTGCTGAGGTTGCTGTTGAGCAGAGTTTTTATTCTGTGCTTGAGCATTTTGTCTTTCATTAAATTTAGCAAGAGGGTCAAGTAGTTTTAACTCTTCCTCAAAATCTACGGTTATTTGTCTTCTCAAGTTTGAGGAGTCATTGTTGGTCTTAAGTATTGACTCTAGAGACTCACCAAAATCAAATGCAAACTCTTCCGCATGTTGAGATGCATTATACACAGCACCACACACCGCATCCGCACTGTCCTTTGAATTGACTCCTGTGATATCATGGTCAATCTTACCATTATTATCTCTTTTAAGACCTACAACTTCTTCTGTTAGCAATGCTGTTTTATAGGTCTCAATTCTCTCATCATAAATTGTAGTCTTGAAATATTGATAAGGTTTATTGATTCTATCTTTATCAACTTTATCCACAGATATGATATCATAATTGAATCCTTTTACTTTTAATGTTTGTCCTGTATCATAAGATTGATATGTATCTGTTGATATACCCTTTACATTAAAGCCTTGCTCTCTTAGCCAAAACACAAACTGTCTGTTCTTTTCAAAACTAATCTGATGACCTTTTGGAGCCTTGATAGATGTATTAAATGCTAGTCTATATTTTAAGTCTTTTGAAGCAGGTCTTCCTTCTTCAACCTTGTCTTTCTTTCCTGTAATCCACACCCCTGCAATACCTGTTTTGTCACCACTAATAGACATATCTAGATGAACATATAAAGGTCTTGCTTTCAAATCTGATGGAACTTGTTCTAAATCAAAGAAGTCATAATATTGACTTGTGTCATCAGCACTATTGCCAACTGTAATAACATCTTTAGTAAATGGATTCTTTATACTTGTATTAACACATTTAGACCATCTCTCACCACTAATATATCTTGTTGAGTTAGATGTTGATACACCAGCAATATCTGTTAGTGCAATATCAATATCATCAAGAAATGCTTCATAGTAACCCATGGGAACTTTAAGAAGTGTATAACCACGATTTCTATAAATCTGCAACTCTTCTTCAGATGCAGTTAGAGGAACCATTTCACTGTTTAAGAATCTATTACCAACAGCAACATAGAACTTGTTAGGGCTATCTTTATCTGTTCTAACCACCCACTGTGGCTCATCAATAATAAGAGTTGTTTTACTCTCATTCTTTTTCTTCATTTCTATATAAGATTCAAGAAATGATTGGTCTGTTCTTTTAGATGATGCAAGAATATGGAGTGTAGGCAATTTCTCACCTCTCATGAATCTTGACTGCATACGCGCATCTACAGAACTAATAAGCATTTTTGCTCTTTCTTTTTGTTTGTTAATGTCTTGATTTGGCATAAATGATATTTCATCTTCAAATGAACAATACACAGCACGACCAATAACATGTCGAGGTTGTGAGCCATATAGAAGTTCAATATTCTTATTTGGTTGCCATTCAGGCTGTAATTGTTTACTGACTCTTCCCTTATTTAAAAACCAAGGAGATGATTGAAGTAATTCTTGACATTTTGACCATGCAACACCTTTGGCCGCATCAAGTGTAATGTTCATGAAACTGAATGTAATCTTGTCAATAGACTGTAGTCCATGATGAAGATAAGGGTCTTTAAGACACATCATTCTATAGAGCATGTATAACATTGCAATGACAGCAACAAAAGATTTACCAAGACCAATAGCACCAGATAAAATAATAGTGTTATATGCTGTGTCAACATTATTTGGAAACATTTTTTTCAATGTTTCTACCCAATAAGGAAACACTGTAAATTTTCCTTCTTTATTGACTAGACCCGCTCCTAAGTAAAGCGGATTTCTTAAAAACTCTTCTATAGTAACAGGAATTTCTTCATAGTCTTCATAGATAAGATTGTTTAAAGTAGATGATTCACCTTTGTCAGTTATTTCTTTTAAAATGGAAAGAGCCAAGGCTTTTTCCTCGGCTGTTAGGTTATTTAAAATTGTTGTCTGTGAACTATTAGGCATAATCTACTTAGTTCTCCTTTTGAGGCTATTTGTTGATGACCTTGAGTTGATAAATCATTGCCTCGATTTGTTCTTTCAGATATGTTTCCATGTCACCAAAGTTGTCTTTGATGTATACTTGTAACTCATCAGTCAATTGAGACTTGATAATTGAAAGTGCTTTTTCATTAGCAATTTTTTGCTCTTCAGCAGTAAACTTGCCTTGTTTCTTAAGTGCATCAACATATGTTTGAAATACTGATTGAACAGCACTCATAACAATTTTAGTAATTGCTGTTGACCACATTGCAATATTTCTGTCTTTAATCTTGCTGTTTAGAAATGCAATGAGAACAGTTGTCGCCCAGGTGGCTAGACCTGTTCCAATAGTTCCTACAATACTCCATAATACTTGTTCAAATTCCATAATAATTTCTCCTTTTTAGGTTTTTACCTCTTGACATATCACTACTTTGTTTCATATGAAACTTAATTAAATGTCTCATTTAATTTAGCACTATCTTAAAGTTTATTTTAAACTTTATTGGGTTCTTCTGTATTCTCATCATCAGAGAAATCAAGAGGAAGTTTTTCTTCTGACTCAGGCTTTTCTTTCTTTTGAAATCTGTAAGGATTTCCTGGAGTAAATTGACCACTCTTACGACCAATTTTATTGATATCATCTAAAGTAAACGGTGATGAATCAAAATCATCTGTATCAAAAATATCTAATTGAATGGCTCTATCATATCTCATTCCATAAATCTTAGGAAATATGTAATCAGCATATAGTCTTTGCATAGACTGTTTTGCATATTTAATATAATTGTTAATTACACTTGTGACCTTTAGAATCCAATCCATGTTTGCTAACACTAACATTACATGCTTACAACCACTTCCTTTTGAGTCACTTGGATTAGTAATATCACTGACTCTTGTTTCCACAGGTCCACTGTTGTAATTCTTCTGTGTTGCCCAATATGCTTGTCTATATTTCCAATCTTCACAGGTGCATGAAACAAAAACATCTTCAGTGTTAAAAATTCTAATCAATGAAGTTAGAATAGTTTTAAACTCAAGTTTGTTATTGTTCTTTTTAACTTCTTTAGCCACTTCTTCAAGAATTCCTTTGAATTTAATTTTAGTGATATACTCATCAGTTTCACCAATTACTTTTATACCAACTAAAAGAATATCATGCTTGAAGAAAAGGTTCATGTCCAGATTATTGTATTGAGCGACATTAGTATAAATACGAGAGTGTTTTCTTCTCTCATATCTGTTTCGACCTTTGAATCTATTACTAGGAACATATTGGTCGCCTCTTTTACCTTTGTCAATAAGGTCTCGTCTGCTGGCCTCATCTAGAATTACTCTTTTTATCATTAAGAACCCTTCCCACTCTCTTTATTTATTCATTTAAAATTCTTGATGTAGATTGTGTAGATGATGTGGGCTTATTTGTTGTTCTAGGTTTTGTAGTTGTTTTAGGTTTAGGTTTTCCTTCAGGTAAGCCTAAAATAGAGTGATAGAGATTATCCATAACACCATTTTTACCTAGTTGATGATATTGTGTATATATATTATTAAAATCATCTTTTACATTTCTAGGACAATAGCCCTTCATCAGCCACTCGTCTGCCATTATAGCAAGGTCATGTCTTAATCCAGCCTGAGTGCCTTTCTTAATCATGATTAAATCTTCTTTGATAGGTTTAACCACCTCTTCAATGGCGTCCTTCATATCATTTTTTATAGTTTCTCTTTCCTCATGAGCCTTATGTTCTCTAAGTTCAGATAACTCCTCTAGTTCTTTATCTCTTTTTTGAAAATATTTATCAAAACTTCTCTTCAGCAATAAGCCTACAACAGAAGTTAAAATTGTAGTTCCTAGTAGAGACACAAACGCAAATAACACAACACTCATATCAATCATACATACCTTCTCCTTGATGTCTAATATCTTTTAAAAGATAGACTTCATCTATCTAATTTAATTTAGCAACTATATTTCAATACTTTATTTCTAAAACAGATATTCTACCCATTGACCTGCAACAGATAAAATATAATCTTTTTTGTTTTCAAGACATCTCATAGTGGAGCCCGGATGAACTCCTTCATCTAGACCAGGCATGTTTGCGATGTCAACAATTAGGTCACAGATGAACTCTCTAGTATATTGTCCTAAACCATTATTAGTTCTTTTAGTTTCAATTAGCGCCATATTGTTCTCCTATTGAATTGTCCATATCTTATCAGTTGATAAGATATATTTTTTACTATTTTCTAAGCAGAGTATAACACTACCAACAGCAACTTCAGTTGTGATGTCTTCAACATCTAAAATTGTGTCAGCAAGAAATACTACTATGTAATCTCCTAAACCATTGTTTGTTCTTGATACTACTGAAAATGCCATAATTTATTTTCTCCTTTAAATATTTAATTAACTCCAGTCATGCATTATTTCTTGATTTCTAGAAACTAATCTAAGAACTACTCTGTATCCAAAATAACTTGCATCTGGTATAACCACAGTCAGATTTGTGGAATGGTCAACTCTAAACTGAATAAAATCTAAATAAAAATGAATTCTCTGTGCAGTGTTTAGTGGAACATATATCAATGTTGCTCCCTCATAATTATCAGTGTCATTATACATCTTTACTCTTAGTTCATATACATCAGCCATTTCTCCTGAATCTGGATTATCTGGTCTTGTTGAGTTTAAAGGTTGTTCTAACATATTTGAAATTATATCACCTAACAATGCTGATGTTGTTCCTTGCCAATATAAATCAGATTTAGGAATAACAATCACATCACCAACTGCAACTCCATCTTTTAATAAGTTATACTCATGAAGATTTTCAGGCGCTGGTGTTTCATTCTCAGCAATTGTATAGTCAGGACTTTCTTTGACTTCATAATTTAATTTCGCATAAATATAATCCATATTTTATCTCCTATGAAAGAACAATGAAAGGAGTTTTTTTGACAATGGTATTAATATACTCCTTACTGTCTTTTGTTATCTTTGCTCTAATTTGATAATAGTAATTTCCTGGCAATAAGAATCTGGTGTCAATACTTGCAAATTCAACCACAACATCGCCATTTTCATTTAAATCATCTTTTGTAAATGTTTTTCTAACTACTGCATTCTCAAAGTAGATGTCAATCTCAGGAATACCTAAGTAAGTGATTTCATCTTCAATGAAGATTATAGTTCCTTCAGTGTCTAATAAGTAATTAGCACCTGCAGAGAATATACCAAGATAAACTTCATCTGTTCCTTTTAACACATATCTAACAGGTTCTAATTCTGTTCCCTGATTGATGAATAAAGGCACAGAGAAGTCATCACCTCTATTAACTGTTATAATTCCATTATTAGATATTGTTAACATTAGCAATGACTCCCTTCTTTATTTGTCTTCTGTGTTGTGTTCATGTTCTTCAGACTGACCATCTATAATTAGATTTGCATTTGATGAAACAAGAATTAATGCCTTTTGTAGTTGTCCAACATGAATGTTTTCTTCATTGGTAATCTCAGTAAGTATTTCAATAATGTCTTCATATTTTGCAATAACTTCAACATTTTTTTCTTTACTTATTAAATCTCTAATTGTTGCAATTTGAGAGTTATATGTATCAATTGCCTCAAACTCATCAATGATGGCCAAGTTTAATAAACTTGCTATTCCAAATCCTTCTTCAGTTACAGGAGGAGTAGAAACCTCAGATGTAGAAATCTCAGGTGTAGATATTTCAGGAGTAATTACAACTTCATCATCTGTAAGAGAATCTTCTTTTAAAATAGTTCTAACAACATCATCAACAGGTTCTTCTAAAATAAGTTTAGTCATTAATGTCTTCATCTTCATCTTCCTCTTCATCATCTTCAGGCTCAGCAATTCCTAATTGCTCTAGAATCATTTCTGAATCAAACCATAAAATGTCATTGAGTTGAGTAACAGTGAGACCTTCAGGATATAAATCCTCTAACATACTTTCAAGTTCATCAATCATATTTTCTTCTTCAATTTTGTTCCAGGTATCAACCGCACCAGCCCAAGGACTATATTGACTAATATCTGAAATTATCTTTAAATCTTCATCTAGTTTTTTTGGTTGAGAAACTTTACTGACTTTTTTCTCTGTGACCTTTTTAGGCTCTTGTTTAACTTGCTTACTTTCATTCCATGTTTCAGCACCATCATAACCAAACACTGTAACATCATTTTCATCAATAACTTCTACTGATGCAATTCCATCTCTATCAACCATTTTCTTGGCAACAACAATTGCTTCTTTCTTGTCTGTGAAAGAATCCATGAAGATATCACTAAATCCTTCTTCTCTGTCTTCTTCAGTTGCCCAATATTTAATTGTAAATTCTTCTTCAATCTCTTGAATTTGTTCTTTGACATCAGTAGACTCTTTAATATGACCATCTGCTTTAAGTTCTTCTCTAGCAACTTCAGCATCTTTACCAACTAATTTGTATCTACCTTTAACACCTGTATTCACAGCCTCACATTGCCACATTTCACAGTAAGCATTAATTTCCTGAAGATTCATGTCAGGACAAGTGACAACAATTTCTTCTTTTGATTCTGTAACAACAGATTTTAATGATTCTAATTTTTTCTTTAGAACATTAAAGTCTACATTCTTGTCTACATAATTTCCTTCTTTATCAAATAAAACATAGTAATCAACAGAATCATTTGTTTCTGGTTTGTTGTTAATGTATTTAACTATTTTACCATTTTTTGCTGTTAAGAATACTTCTTCTTTCCAATTAGACTTGTTCGCTTCTGTAACAACAGACTCATCTTTAAAACCATAGTCTTTAGCAATTTGAGCAGATGACTCTGCCTTGAAGTCGTGTTGCTTCAAGAATTCTTTGACATGTCTGAGAGTTGTTGCAGATGTGTTCCATGCAGGAAGAAGTTCAACTTTACCTCCAGCAATTCTTGCGACAGGAGTATTATAACTAATTAATGTTTCAACTTGACCATCTGCAGAGGCATCAACTCTTGCTTTACCATAGAATGATTGTCTACTATTATATTGTGAAGAAAGGTCATAGATAGGAGCCTCTTGTAATTGAGTATTCTCATTAAAACCATAGTCTTTAGCAATTTTATTTGAAGCACTTTCGTCAACAATTAAATGAGCAATAAACTCAACACCACTGTCCTCAAAGAAATATTTACCTAAAAAGTCATATGCAGGCTCTAATACATTTACTTCTGTTCCATGTTCATTGTATAAAATAGCATTAATGTAGTAATCATGTCCAGTTCCCTCAATTCTAATATCAGCCTCATGTTTATCTTTATCATTGAACTTCACAGTAAAAACTTTATATGTTCCATCTAAAGCATCTTCATCATCTTCTCTTGATAGCAACTCCTCAATTTCATTGGCATCTTTCTTTGAAATAATTTTTGTTGCCTCAACTTTTTTAGAATCAACAGACTCCTCTTTGATGACTTGTTCATCAAAGAAATTTTTCTTTGCATCTTGTTTAAAGCCATTAACAAGTTCTTGTTTTGTTTTATCAGACGCACTCTTAATATATTTAACTGCTTCTGTCTTAGAGAAACCAAATGCATCCATTACAGCATCAAGTAATTCTTTTTCAGAATAAGATTCACCTAACTTCTTTGATTCGTCCATTCCATCAATTGATTGAAGTTCTTTAATATAGCCTCTGCACTCACCAATTTCTTGATAAATGCCATCAAGTTGTTCAGATACTTTATCAATTTCTTCTTGACTTGCTTTGTTTGCAATAAGTTTCTTTTGTTCTGCTTTTAATTCTTTTTGTCTTTTTTCTAGTTGTGCGATTTTATCATAAGTCTTTTGATATTCGCCTTCTTTTAATTGTTTACTTTCAAACTGAACATTAGATGCAGGAGCCTTATCTAGTTCTTGTTCATCATAAGCAGGCGCAATAGAAATTTGAAGTTCTCTTGCTTTTGACAAAGGTCTACCAAAAAGTTCAGCAAACTTCTTGATTGCCAACTTCTTAGCACCATATAATGAATCTGCTTCACCTTTTCTAATTTCAACTTTCTTACCATCTAAGATAGCAATCCAGCCACTAACTTCTTCTTTTAATTTCTTTGCTTCAGCAACAGGCGCTGTCTTCTTATAGTTTTGTGCAAAGTAATCAAGGGCTCTGTCAAGTCCATTTGTCTTTTCAATACATTCTCTTGCAAATTTATCTTCAATGCCAGCATCTTTCATTGCATCAATCAAAGCACTAGCAAAGTTAAATCTTTGCCAAGGACGATTTTGCCATCTGTATGAGCCACGCCCTTCTTTGTTACCAAATCTGAATGTAACATCTTCATAATTATATGTTCTTGTGTGTCTAGTGCTTCCTACAGCCATTAATCTTGTTCCATCCGGCATAACAGCACTTGCCATATCACTATAAGCCTCTGTAAGAGATTTATTTGATAGATTTGCTAATTTGCTTTCCCACATTTCTTTTTTATTTGCGCCTGAAGAGACAACAAATTCAGCATCAAAAATGAAGACACCTTCAAGACTATTACCTAATAACTCTTTAGGAATGTCAACTGAACGACCTTCAAATAAAACTTTGTCAGTGTCTAAATCATAAATTCTGACTTTTTCAAGTTGTTCAGGAGCACTCAATTCTCCAATGACTTCTTGAATTGTTGTATTACCAAAGAATGACTCTTTTAATTTTTTACTCATTTGATTATTCTCCTTTAATCTCATCAACAATAGAACGAATGTCAGACTCAAATTCTGATACAACTTCATCCCAATCTAAACTATCTGGACCTGATGCATAATGTTGAGCGATTGTCCATTGGTCTGCAATGTATGTCAATGCAGTATCAACAGCATCTTGAACTTCAGCATCAATTTCATCTGCATTTTCAAAATCAATTCTTTCTAATACATCTGAAACAATTTCTAAGAAATCAAAATCACCTGAATAATCAAAGTGCTTTCCAATCAAGTCTTTGTGAGGAGATGAAGTAAGAGATTTTGCTTCGCCTAATTTCTTAGTTGTCTTCTTAACTTGTGTTTGAATTTGGTCAGTCTTGTTTACTTCTTCATTTAACACTTCAAATTTATAATTAAATTGATAGCCTTCTGCAATTCTATTGATGCTATACTTAACATCATTTGTTCTTGCATTTTCAATCAACTTAGTGATTGTTGCTCTTGATGTTGTCAGAACAGACATAACATTTTCTTTAATTGTAACTTTTCCTTTGAGAGTTCCAACAACAAAATCCTCAACTAATTTCATCTTTTTCATGGCGTCAGTTTGAGGTGTTTTATTGGCAGTTCTTGTTACAGTTTGAGCAACTAACTCTTTTGTCTCTTTATCTTTTTCTTTCATTCTATCTGTTGCTAATTTTCTGTTTGCTTGAGATGATACAATTGCGTCAACAAAGGAGGGTGTTGCAACAGCCTGCACCTTCTTCTCAACTTCAAACATCTCATTCTTTCGTGTCTTCTGATAGGCTTTGATTGATTCCACGATGTCTCGTTTTGTCTTTTTTAACTTCATAGTTTTTCTCCTTATAATGTGATTGTGTAACTCATTTAAATTTAGCACATTGGATAAAACACTAATTGGTTTTTGACAAAATTATTTTTTATAAAGTTCTTTTAGTTCCCCTAAAACATTCTCAGGAAGATGAGAACTAATAAATTTAGGTTTATTGTAATTATCTGTGCTTAATCTATTAAGTCTTATCATTGTTCCTACATGTGTAAATAAAAGAAATTTAAATGGAAGATGAGTTACAATATCATTATGATTTCTAATGACAGTATAGTTATACCATCTTTCTCTAAGTTCTTTCTTAACAAATAGACCTTTGTAGAATCTTGGTGATTCAAAGCCAAAGCCATAAATATCATGTCTAATGTCAGGTCGATTAAACCATACACACTCATGACACAAACCACTCAAAGCACCACCTTGAGAGTATCCTGCAATCACAATCTTTCTAAATCTGTAATCAGGTCTATCAATGAAGTCAGTATCATTATACCAAGTTCTTAGAGTATAAGGGGTCTTAACCTCTTTAATCTTAGCAATAACAATATCTTGAACTTCTTTCCACGCAGACAAGAAACCACCATGAACATAATAAGGAATGTTCATGTTCTTGTAAGGTTTTTTAAATAGCCAGAAGTTTCTAAGCCAGTCTGACATTGAATTGCTGTGTTGAAAGTAGATATATAAAACATCATCATCTTCAACAAATGCATAGTTCACACCTTTTTCTGTTTGATTGTATTTAATATTGTAAACACAATCTTCAAACAATTTAGCCAAAATAATTTCCATTATAATTTTCTCCTTTTATCATAATGTTAAAAGACTCTCAGTTTATTAAGAGTCTCAATTTCTATTCTTCAGTTATCTCATCAAGCATTTTGAAGACATCTTTTAAAGAATCAGCATTTTTATCTGTTTTAGAATCATTAGTATTCTTGTCTTCTTTCCAAGTAACTTTACCACGAGTGATAATGTTTTGCTTAACACCTTTATACTCTTTATGGTCTTTGATTGTTGCAACAATGCTATCAATTTTCTTAATGTCTTCTTCAAAAATACCATTAGTTGTTGACCACACATAGACAATACCTTTAGCATCAATGATTTCAATGACCGCTGTGTCAGATGCATAATAAGAGTATCTTCCACCATCTTTGACATAAAGAGTTCTAATAGACTTAATATCAGTGATGATTACTTTGTCTCCAACTTTTCCAACATACTCAGCATTGTTTGCAGTTTTATCTCTTACAACTTTTTGAACTTTGTCTTTAAGATAAACACTGACAAATGATGACATTAGTGCAATGTCACGATACTCAGCATACTCTTTAGTCCAAGCAGATTTTGCATTCCACATATAATCTGATTTGGAAGTATCTACATCTTTGACCCAAGCATCCATTTCTTTAACTTCTTCTTCAGTTGCTTCGGGAAGAGGTTCATTTGAAATACCAAATAAGGATTTAGCCAAGAATTTTCCTGTTTCTTGAGGAACATATCCATTCTTCTTCACATAGCCAAACAGTTTCTTCTTGATGCTTTCAGTTTCAAGTCCATAAGAGCCAGAAGAGAAACCACCAAAATTAAAATCTTGATATTCATCTGCAAGAGATTCAATTGCTGAAAGCATACTAGCAAACAATGCACATCTTTCAGCATCTAGACCACCGGTGTATCCACGAAGACAGGTTTTTCCAACTTGTTTAAACTCTTGATTAGTTTCATTGAAAACTAGATAAGTGTCTTTACGGTCACGCACTTGATGACAGTGTTCACATTCTTGTCCAACAGTTCTATACTTAGTAGGAATTTTGCCTTCAAGAGATGTATCAAATGAACGAATGATATTACCAGAACTTGCATGTTCAATTGTTCCAACAAATCGCCAATCTTCAATTTGATATTTACCTTCAACTTCAACTTCTACACATTTGACAGAAGCCTTAGCACCACTTGGAAGTTCATATTCAAGAACAACCTCTTTACCAACATTAAAAACAATATCAGCACCTTTATTCTTAATATGATTAATCTTCTTGGTTAGTTCTTCCATATTTTCCATGGGAATTTGAAATGTTGTCATAATATTTACCTCTTTTCTTCTACAGTATAATTATAGCACATATCAAATAAAAAATCAACTACTTTTGATTGATTTCTTTAAAATCAACCATTTTTAATTGATTCTCAACTTTCAATCTGTTTGAGTTGATTGTGATGTCATTTGATTCATTTTGCAACTTTTCACTATCTACCCTATATATATTAGGGCATCTAATATTGAGACCTAATTATATATCTATTGACTAGATGTGATATTAAAAGGTATATATAGGTTTATGAGGTTTTATAGTCGACTTCTTCATGTAGATTTTTAGTATATTTTTAGGTGTAATTTTTTGCACAGTAGACGATACATATCTAGATAGGACTATTTGAATTTATCTTTCAAATCTAGATAAGGTTATTGTAATTTTTTGCAGAGTAGATTTGCACAGTAGAAGGTGCATATCTAGATAGGACTTTTTGGATTTATCTTTCAATGCACAGTTTCAATGCACAGTAAGTAAGACATATCTAGATAAGATTATTTAGATTTAAGAGTGTCTTAGAGAAATGAAAATTATTTAGTGGTAAAACACAAATTTAGCAGTTTTAGCAGTTATCTAGTTATAATCTCATTACAGACACTTTAAAACTCAATCCTATGCTGTTTATTCTTTGTTTGGCAGACTTTTAAGTGTTTCTGATATAAAGTAACTGACTCACATTAAAAACCAGCCTAAACAGTTTTTTGACACTATTAATTGCTAATGTGTTCCATCATTCAATTTATTGATAATGAATTTTGTCATCTCAACAATTTGTCGTCCATATATACCAATAAAATCACATACAACTTCATGATTAAATTCAACCTGATAGAAACCATATTCCCACATATAAGCATGACTTAGTTCATGAGTAATGGTGTTAGTAAGGTCTGGCTCTTTTAAAGACTTATCAACATAAATGATTCTATGAACATTATGTGTTATGCCCATACTATCCTCTAATCTTGCATCATCAGTAGATATAAACTCAATGAGCCATTTTATCTTATTAATTTTGACTGTTATCTTGTTCATTTGTTTTCTACACCTTCCCCATACAGCCAAGTCTTAAGTTCTCCATAAGTAATGTCTAAAATCTCCATAATAATTAATGCTTCTTTAAGAATAGTCTTGTTTCTCTCATAATAGTTATCTAAGGCTCTTCTTGTAGGAAAACTAGATTTGATTGATTCTCTGTAATACTCTCCCAATCTAAAACTTAAATCTTTAGTTTTGTCTTTCATGTATTTCTCTCCTTATTAACTTCTTAGTAATGCTTCTAATTCCATCTTAGATTTCATTTGTTTTCTACCTTTTTCAATTGAATATAGCCTTTCTCCAAGTTGGTAAACTCTTCAACAATCTGCAGTTTTTCTTTGCTTTCAATGTAGATGAAATCATCTCCCGTTTCAAAATAAAAATCATCCGACATAGATAGCATATAATTCAATTCACTTAGATAAAGAGGCATATTTTTAATGATTCTTTCAAATGTCTCATCAGATACTTCTTCTTCAGGATAAAGTTTTAAAATCTCTTGAAGTAATCTAGTTATTTGATTTGCTGTCATTTTATTTTTCCTTGATGAGTGTTTCCAATAACTTCAAATTCATTCCAATCACAATATGAAGAGAAGCCTCCAAATTCGTCCATACAAATTGCCATGTCTTGATAATACTCAACATGAGCAATCCAGTTACCTTCATTTGTCAGAACAATATCTCCTTCAAAAATTTTAATATTGTTTTTGTCTTTAACTCCAATGTGCTGTTCAACAATCCAATCATTGTTAATAACAACTTCATCAAATGAATACTTAATACTCTCATCTGATTCACAGACAAAAAATAGATGATTATCAATCTCTCTCATCACAAACTTTCTTGGCTGATTCTTTTGTCTTTCAATTTCATATTTCTGCCATGCTCTGAATTCATATTTCATTGTATATTTCCTCCTATATACTGTCTACATTATAGTAGTGAAAATATTTTCCTTTATACTTAAACACAAACTCTAGATAAGAATCATAACCACCATCATAGTTGGTTGAAATAGAATCATTTCTAAGCACCTTAACTTCCAGCAAAGGAAATGGCTGATGACCTACATTGTGATATAGGTCTAGGTCTTTGATATATCTAATCTCATAACCATTTATAATTAGTTTACGATATTCTTCTTCTGAGACCACTTCAATTGAATCATTTTCAAATTCAAATAGTTCTTCTAGAAATCTCTCTGTTTTACTCATTCTAGTTTATCTCCAAATGTGTCATACAATACACCATTATCAATTACAAGCACATTGCAGAAGTAGATATATCTTTCTTGATATTTTCTTACACCGCCATCAAGACCAATGATTCCTTTGCTGAAGTATATATCTGTTCGATTTGAATAATTATCATTTAAATGTTTGTAAAAGTCATCTGTGTTCCAATGACCTACAACAAGAGTTTTTCCTTTTTTCTCTTCTTCAGAGAATAGACCTGCTTGATACATGGCCCAAGGGTTACCCCATCTAGCATCTTTCCACACTTCTTTTGAAGTTTCTCTCCAATTAGGATTATACTCATACACATCATTATAAGTCAAAGTCTCTACTGTCTTGTCATAGTCTTTAACAGTTAATGGAATAAACGCATGAGTCAAGATTAAATTATCTAATTCATAATACTCAATCCACTCATCCGATTCAAGCCAACTAACAACTTCTTTTACTCTTTTATGATTTACAATTTTTCTCCACAATTTATTGACCGCTGAAACTTTATCAAGGTCTTCTTCAATTGCAAATAAAAAGTATTCCTCAAAAAACATTTCCATTTTTGTTTTTGGTGTCTCTGATAGTTGAAGCATAGTATCTACAGTGCCGTTGTGAATGTCATGTTTACTGGGTCTTTCTTTCTTAACTGCTTCAAGAATTAACTGTTCATGATTTCCTTTAATTAAGATTCTTCTCTCTTTAGGAATTTCTCTAATGAACTCATACATCTTTATTGCATCTGGACCACGGTCAAACAAGTCACCATTGACAATCAATGTGTGTGACTCATTATTTTTAGAATAACCTGCCTGCAGTAGTGATGATACCATATCAAAATAAAAACTGTGAACATCTGAAACTACAAAATATTTCATTTACATCTCCTTCTTACCAACTTAGGTATCTTTCAATAAAACTATTTTCATTCTCCTCAGATACAGCAAAGTGGTAGTCAATTACTTCGTTGTCTACTTTGTCAATTACTGCAACTCCAAAATTAATTCCTTCAATCACTCTTACAATCTTAACAGAGTTTAAATCTTTAACAATCTCATTAGTAATAAGCATGAATACACTTCTCCCTTATATGTCATTATAGTATCACATATATATTATACAACTTTTTAAACTCTTTGTCAATAAAAAAAGCCACTAATGGGGAATAAAGTGGCTTTAGTTTATCAAGCACATCATCTTATGAAAGGAAAAGTTAGGTGTGTGCATTATTAGTTAAAAAAACTGTCTGGTTTTACAAAGGGAGGTGTTAAAATATAATTTAGAAAGGAGGAAATTACATGATACACCAGACAGTTTGAAACCAAATGTAATTATGATTTCACTATATATATACAATATAATTCTATGCACACAACAATAAGATTAATTAATTTATAAAAAATGTTGTCTCATCTTGGAGTTGAACCAAGGTCTACACCTCTACAGAGGCTTCTCTATACCCATTAAGATAATGAGACATATGGCGGAAAGTGTAGGATTTGAACCTACGCACCATTTAAGGCCTAGCACGTTAGCAGTGTGCCCTCTTAACCACTTGAGTAACTTTCCGAATTGTTCAGTTTTATAGGTGTCCACCACCGACCATAAGGTCCTCATATAGAGGTCAAGTTTTACGATACCTGCCATCGCTCAAGAAATTTATTCTGAGATGATTGGATTTCAATGCTGAACGTCACTATGCAATTTAATAGGCATTGCATCAACCTTAAATCATTTGGTGGCTCTAGAGAGACTTGAACTCTCAAGCATTTCTGCATCAGTTTCTAAGACTGACATGTTTACCAGTTTCATCACAGAGCCATTCGCGGGCTAACATGTGGAATCGAACCACTAGTGTGCACCTTCCGCCAGGAGATAGTTAGCCATATTATGGTGGACCCTGCAGGACTTGAACCTACAACTTACCGCTTATGAGGCGGTGACTCTAACCAATTAAGTTAAGGGTCCATAATACTGTTATTTTTATTTGCTGTTCTTTATTCTATTGTAAGCATCTTCAATAGCCTTATCTAAGTTAATATTTAAATGAAGAGACATAATAACTAATGCAACATAAATATCACCAAGACGTTCTGGAATAATTTCTTTGTTATTTCTAGACACACAACTTGATAATTTTCCTACTTCTTCCATCAGTGTAACCATTTGTTTACTAGCATCAAATTTATTAAGACCTTGCTCAATTGCCCATTTCTCAATATTTTTTCTTATAGATGCAATAACTGGTTCATTGTTAACATATAATGTATTATCACTTATATCAACAGTGGTCCATGTTCCTGTTGATGCTAGTGCTGAACCTGAGACAAATGCTGTGCCTGTAATGGAACCATTTACAGTTATGGTCTGAGTTTCACTTAAAACTTTATCAGTGTCAATTTTATTAGTTGGTTCTGAGACAACTTTAATTTTTGATTTACCATTTTGTGTAGACATAGAGTATCTAGTTCCACACTTACCACATGTATAATCAGTTGTGTGAATATTAGGGTCATTGTTTACATAATTACCCTTTTCATCATAATAAGCACTCCAGCCCATGCAGGTTGAAGTTGACATACCAATGTGTGCAGATAGACTTCCGCATTTAGGACATTTTCTTTCCATATTATTCCTCTTTCTTTGTTATTTGAATATCAGTGTATGTATCATCACTGCCATAATTTTCACGAGATTTACTTTTCATTAGTTCAAGCAATTCTTCAACAGTCATAGTTGAATCAACTTCAATACTATCGCTAAAATCAAAACGAGTTGGTGTGTCAATAATCTCTTCTTCCCAACCATATTCAACATCTGTATAGTTGTATGAAAATGACACAATAAATTTAGACATATCTTATCTCCTTAAGGAAGTTAATTTCAATTGGTGGACCTGAGGGGAATTGAACCCCTGTCTTAACACACTTATTCTCAACATCTACATTTTGTCTCATCTAAGTTTTTATGCAATCACAATGAGAGATGATTACATAGATTTAGTTTCTGTGTTTTGCAGATGCTTTGAAACTAGAAAGTCAGCATCTGCTAGTCCAGTTCTGACGAAGAGTGCTGTTACTAGACATCACAGGTCTTCGGAGTTCATAGTTTTTCTAACTAATACTGTCCGCCGATTAGGCTAAGACAGTTTGAACTCTACTAAATAGAGATTTAGCGTTTATTGTTTTTGTGGTTTAAGGTGACCAACCAATGCAGTTGAGAGTAACATATGCCAATCGAACCCAAAACAGGCCCATATATTTAGAGCCTCACTGAGACTCTACTAATATTATACACTTTAATTAGTGATTTGTCAACAGTTATTTTGGAAATAACACAACATCAATTTCAACAATCTTATGCTCTTCAGAATAGTTAGCATCTTTGATTTGAAAGTTTTGGTCACTATTCATTAATTCTTCAGGTGTGACCTCTTCATTTGTCTTAAGATTGATAATGAAATTATTTGTTCCAAAAACAAAGAATCTGAATTTATAGCCCTCAAATTGTTTTACAAGAGATTCAAGTAAATTTCTATTCTCTGTTACAATTTTCTCAATGTCAACTTCAACACTGTCTTCTTGTAGAAGTTCATCTACAGTTGCTTCAGCATCATCTTCTTCAATTTCAAGACCTTCAAGTCTCATCTGTTCTCTGTCATTTGATTCATCTTCACGCATTTCTTCAAGTCTTTTTAATTCTCTGTCTGTCATAATATTCCTCCAATATAATTTTTTACATGCACTTATACTATACAATTATTTTTTCACTGTAACAATAAAAATATAATTTAATTTTTATTCTAGGACTGTCTGTCAAGCCATTTGTAAATAATAAATTTCAAATCAGTCGGATGTTTAATAAGTTCTACTCTTTCATGAGGTCTATTTGAAGGACGAAAAGGCTTATGAGTTTCTTTCAACTCTTCAATAACGTCGTCATATTTTAATATGTGAGCCATCAATGCACGAACATTTTTGTCATAGTCAGATTTACCAATACTATCTTGAACTCTCTGAGCCAACATATATGTCCAATTATGTATAGACTCAACTTCAGGTATAACAAAGATAAAATCAATTCCCAGACTGTTTAAAGTCTCTCTGACTACTAAATGACTTGAGATGAATAAAACATCAACGTCAGTCATTTTAATCATCTCAGCAACATAGTCTTTATACCAATCAGGATTAGACTTGTCAAAATTAGAACTTTCAAAGTCAATTGATACAATCTCTTCTCCATATCTCTCTACATGAGAAGTCTTTGCAAATGTAGACTTTCCAACACCTTGATATCCGCTTACTATAATCATTACACATACCTTTCTCTTTCTTTAATTTTAAATTGCAATATAAACATCAATAATAATCAAATTGCTGAATAATGAGTAATATTTTACACATTAATAGTAAAAATTATTGTTAATGAGCAATATAATGCTCATTATTGATTTATAGGTCCCATTCATCAAGGGCAAACACGCAGGCTTCATCTTCAGTCATTCCCATGGAAATACCTTGATTATATGAGAATAAAACTTCCCACTCAAGACCATACTCACTAGCAAGTTCTAACATTTGTTCATATAATGATTTCATTAGTTAATTCTCACTTTCATATTAATTACTACAACTGTATCTCTATTTTCATCTAGGCCTTCATATAAAACTTTTGACTTCATCATCTTTCTCTCAGATTTGAAATCATTAGTAACATATAGTCCAGCAATCCAAGAACTGAATGGAAGATTGTTTTTACCAAATATCCAAACTCTTGTATTTGGGTCCAGCATAAGTAAATACTCTTTAAGAGTCACTTTAAATCATCTCCTTATATTTCACTCAATAACCTCTACCAAGCCTGCCTCAATGAGGTCTTGAATGTATAATTCAATGTTTGCATGGTCATCATCATTCCACTGAAAATGTCTTGTATCATCTTGATATGATTTTGATTTATAGTTACCATAAGATAATACAATATAAACCTCAGTGTCAAGACTTTCAACTCGTCTTGTTCCATGAATCAAAGGTGTTGAATGAGAATTTTCTATTGTTTCCATTTCAAAGTTATGTTCAATCAACTGTTCTTCAGTTTCAGTATATTTGTATATCATTATTATTTTTTACCTCTTTCTATTTCTTCATAGAATCTAATAATCATTTGAATAACATTTAATGGAAGATACATATTAAATGACCATTTACCATCACCATAGGTTTCTGTGATAAACTGTTCATAGACATACTCTTCATTCATCTCAGTCTCTTTTTCAATATAATAAAACTCATGTGTCACAGTGCTGTATAGAACTTCAGTTTGTGCTATCTCTGAAAGTAGTTTTAATATCTCATCAACAGTTGATATTCTTTTAAGTTCCTCAAGTTCAACAAATGCCAATTTAACAATGTTCTTTTCCTCTGTCATACCATCTCCAAGATAGTTTGTAAGTTCAGTTTCAATTTTTTCAAATGCTTCTTTAGGTTTCATCATTGTCTTCTACCCTCCATAATTATCACATCTAAAACCTCTAACATACTATAATTCATTGGCAGATACTCTCCATTGATATCATAATACTTGTCATCAATCATAATAATCGCATGATGATTATATCTGTCCCAATAAATAGTTTCATGTTTAAATTCTTGTTTCATCATTAATGCAAAGCCATAACAATATCTTTTAGTGAATAAGCGTTTAATATCACCAACAGTGTCAAAGTCTAAAACACTTTGTATAAATTCTTTAGGTGTCATTATTAGTTGTCCACTCTAGAATTTCTTTAATATCTTTACTGATTCTTCAAGTGAGGTCACTTTAAGTCCCCCTTAAAGTCTTTGATTTGATGAAATAAGTCAATCAATTTATCATCTACAATTGATATCTCAGCATCTGGATTATTAGAACTTAAGACTTCACACTCTGTTGACATACCCCAACTGTCATCATAACTTTCTATCTCACTATTTAAAGATAGTTGTTTGAAGAATGATTTATGCAACTCAGATAATTTATCTTTGCTCTCTTCTTGTTGTTTATTTGCATTCATCTCTTCTAGTCGTGATTCATATCCACTTGCTGTGCAAAGTGCAATCACAATTAAACCAAACATAAAACCTAAAATAAAACCAATTACAAGAACAGCCCACATACTAGTAATCATTCTTTAATCTCCCAACCTGTGAGTTCTCCATCCCAACCACCCGTTTCTTCACCTAAATGACACCACAGATTAAAGATATCTGTGTCTGTGATAGGTCTTACCTCAACCAATTCATCATCATCATTGTAATAAGCAACGTCTTCAAATCCTGCTTCAGCAAAATCTTCATGTGTATAATTACTAATACTAAATCTACAAATTAAGTTCATTTCAGTTTCTCCTTACGCACCATGCGTTTAATTTTCATAAAAAATATAATAGTAACATTTGTCTCAAAACCATTATCCTCGGCAATATTTTTAGAAAGTAAATCTATCTCATCAGAATTGTCAAGTTTACAATCTAACAATACAGAGCAATGCCCATATACAGTTTTGTTATTACTGACAAAAATATAAGATACAAAGTAAATATGTTTTTTAGGTTTCATTCTATAAATCACAAAAAAACCGATTATTGATATGATAAAGTAAAAAATTAAAAACAAAGCAAACTTGTCGATAAGTGTCATTGCTGTTCCTCCAATAGTTGCCAATACCCCATAGTTTGGTTATAAACAACAAGTTTCCAAACTCCATCAACAAATACAAATGTGTCATAATCATAGTTATTTCTACGAGTATTGTAATTTCTGTATGCTGTTGTTGTAATAATATCTTTTCCATTGGTGGACAGCAATTCTATTGTTTTTTCGTTCATTTCAGTTTCTCCTTACTTTACAAGTTTCCATATATTGCCTTGATTGATTAAGTCTATGATTTCACTAATCATTCTTATCTCATCAAAACTGAAACTCCACTGTATTCCTCTTGTGTTGCCATTTTTAAACTTACGATAAACAAACACTGCTGTGTCCAAGGGTGAGACATTAATCAAATATGTCATTCTTGAATCAGTTTTATGTTCAATGCAAATGCCTTCTGATTCATCAATGTCAGTTACTGTCCATATTAGACCATCAGCCAAAAAGGTTTCACCAAGTTTAATTTCTTTTTGTGTCATCTGTGTGACCTCACTTCTTTAAACTGTCTGAAGAATTTGTTGATGATGTGGTATAGGTAGGAGCACCTTCAACAACCTTATCATTCCATGTATCAATTAAGATATATGTTCCATCAGGTGTTTGTATCCACTGAAATCTGTCAATCATTTTTTGTTCCTCCACTTTATCTTTTTCTTTGTTTTTCAAAAACTTTGAAACTTTCTTTACTTTGTCATTCCAGTTTTTAATTGCTTGGTCATAACTTGTCTTCTCTTCTACTCTTGAAACATCATCAGCACCTGATTCTAATAGTTTACAAGTAGGACAAGTAAAATCATGTCTATAGCAATCATGATAACCATGTGAGCCGTGCCACATAGGTGATTTTTCATAATGAGGCTCTGAGCCACAGATAGGACACTTTAAAGTTTTCATTTGACTTCCTTTCCATGATGAAAGACTTTAACAATATTAAATAAGTCATATGATTTTTTCTGCAAGTCTATTGCCTCATCAAGTGTTTCAAACTCATTTAGTTGCATAGGATACACATCATCATAATAACCAATAACTTTATATGTTGAATCAACAACTTCACTATCAAGTTCTTCATTCAGTTCTTCTTGCTTATCTAGACTGAAACTCTCTATAAAATTATATTCATCTTTAGTTAAAGGTTCATTCATAATCTTTTCTTCTGCTTTGATTGGATTGTATGGTTTCATTTTACTTCCTCTACTAAAGACACTTCTTGAATATTGAAACCATATTCAATATCATCATTTTCATAATGGTCCTCACCAGCATACATCTCAGAATTATTTTTCTTAAACTTAACACCACGTGACTCATTCATATAATTGATGAGTGCTTTTTTTGTTTTGAAGATTTTATAATTAGAAAATGTCCAATTAGTGTAGTATGAGCCACATTCTGCAATATAGAATTTATTTTTCATTTCATTTCCTCCAAATACTCTAAATATTCAGGTATAATAGCAATTGCTTCTTTACCCACCTCATAGACTGTAACTGTTTTGTCATGAAGATAAATGATAATTCTTTGCTCATCTTTACTGAACTTATGAGAGAAGTCCATGTTGGCCCAGTCTACATCTACAGTCAGTTCAAATCCTAGTTCAATCAATCTATCATGAGGTGATGTATATGGCTTAAGATGCTCGTATTTAAAAGGTAATTCTTGAGCGTATTGTTTAAATACTATCCATGTATATATATTATCTAGAGCATTAATTACTCCAACTCCTAGTGGTGTGATTACTGTCACAATTACTCCAAGAATCAAACTCTCTGAGAGCCTTAGACAACATTTCAACTCTATCATGACCTTCAATATCATGAGCATGAACATTATCTTTTGTGACATAATATTCTAACATGTAGCGAAGAAATGTCACAAACAAATACAGGCCATCATAATCAAAAGGAGTAGATTGCTTTACTTGATTCATGAGCATCTTTCGATACTTCTTAACAATTCTATTATACAACTTATTCTTTCTCAAGTCAAGGACCTCTTTCCTGAATAAGTAAATTGGCGATACTATCAGTGTAACATCATTCAATTTACTTTAGCAACTCAATTTACTTGGTTTTTACTTATTTCTGAAAATCTTTCATTTTGTTACAACACATGTTTGAACTCAATAATGAATAAAGTGATGAATGATATGCCACCTACTACTGCAGGTATAATCATTGTTTTATGAGGAAAGAATATAAACTCTGTAATGAATCCTAATGTATTATACATGACCACATAATTTATAATTGCTATAGATACAGATGATGCTATGATTAATTCATTGTTTCATCATATAAATGATTCTGCTTATCTTATCTACTGCAATGTCATAAGGTGTTCTTTTAACTCTTAGATAATGCCAGCCTGCATATTTCATTAAGAACTTGAATTGTTTTCTACTGAGTCTTCTCTTAGGAAGTAAATCAAAGTTCAAAGTCTCTTGCCAGAACTTCTCAGCATCTGCACAATCTTCACATAGAGGACTATTTGGCTCATGACTCATATTGTCTTGATATATTTCATTGATGTCTCTATGACAAACACTACATTGTATTTTCATATGACTAACTCTCTTTTGGTAATCCAGGTGTTCTATTATGACTTGTAATGTCGTCAACATTTGTAGATGAGTCAATACTTGTGATTGAATAAATATCACCTATCTTAGGTTGTATTGTTAGTGATTCACCACAATTGAAAACAACAAGACAGTAATTTTCATGTAAGTTATATTGAAGAATATGAATAGACCAATCAGGATGATTTTTAAGGTCCTGATTTATCTGCTCATCAATGCCCATGTCTTTAGTTTTTTGTCTGAAGTCACCAATCTTTTTCTGATAGGTTTTTACATATTGTTTCATAGTCTAGCCTCTTATAACTACTTTTTTACCAAAAATGGACTGTAATTTCTCACCATGTTGCCAATAGTGCCTAAGATAACCTTTTGACAGTTCATACATTGCACCTGAGATACCTTCAACATCTGCAATATCTGAAAGATTTTCAACTGATTTCTTTGTTAGTTTGCCACCATCTTCAAGTTCTGCTTCCATTAGATTAGCCCATCTAATCATGAAACTTAAAGCACCACTAGAGTAAGGGTCTTTGCTGTTTGATTCAATAAATTTTTCCCAATCTTTTTCAAGTCCAGTTTTTACTATCATAATTTATTCTCCTTAAACTTCTGTTCCAAAATGCTGAGCAAGTTGTTGCAACACACGCTTCAATGAGTATTCCGCATTTGGTGTCAATTGACGAGTCCAGGCTTGAATGCTAGGTGCCCACTTAAAACCATTTGTCTTGAGAATATCTCTAACCTGTTCATCAGGAATGCTGTCAAAGAAAAGATTCATACGAGTATCTTCTACATCACGCACAACATTGAATCCAAACTCTTCATGATTCTCTTCAGTCTTTTCAACTGCTGATTCAATCTCTTGAAGATGTGCTTCCAAGTCTTTCAAATCATTGCGAACATATGTATTAACAGCAACAGAATATGTTTGTGCAAAGATTGCAGAAGTGTCTCTGAGATAGGCACGCTTCATTTCTTCTGGCATCCATGTCTCGTTGGCAAGAAACTCTTTTAGTGCCTCAATCATTCCAGGTCTTGGTGCATCATGCCAGCCATTGAAGTTAGTAACATTATTTTTCTTCATGTATTCTCTTGCAAACTTGTTAACACGATTATTTAATTCAATTCTATTTTGAGTAAGTTCAATAAGTTTTACAGTTTCTTCCTTGCTAAGTTGTTTTGTTTTCATGTAATATCCTCCTTGATACAATACTATTATATCACTATTTCATTTGATTGTCAATGCAAATTATACCCTTTCGGGACTAATTCATTAATTTATCTTGACATTAATACCCGAAAGGGTATAATAACAGGTCCTAATTGACATAAAGTTTTTTCATGAATAAATTATTTCTCCTCATCATTGATTAGTTTATTGACATCAACATAGATTGTCTCAGTCTTTTCTGTTTGCTTGTTCTTGTAATACTGTCTCAGTGATTCTTCAAATTCTGTAGAATCGCCAAGTAAGTTTCTCAAATCATTCTTTGTTGCAAGAACACTTTGTCTCATGCCAGCATAAAATTCTCTATCTTTTTCAGACAGATTGGTGTCATAATAGTTTTTTGAGTATTCATCATAAACATTTGAAAGTTGTTCATTGACATACTTCTTAATCTCATTCAATTGCATTAATGCTTCTTCAATAATATCAAATTCAATTTTAAAAACACTTGCAAAATGTCTATCATACTGCTCAATGTTAGGAACAGAAATTGTAGGCATCATGCCTAATTCATCACAGGACACTGAGATGTTACAAAGTGCTTCATGTGGGGTCATTTTTATGTGTTTACTCATGTTTATCTACTCCTTGTTCTCAATGAGATATTTAATGGCACGATTAACTTCTTTTATAAACAAATCAATAATTGGCTTGTCATAAGGAGTCACAACAAATGAACGACTCTTTGTTCTAATGTCTCCAAGTTTACTGTCAATAGTGATATATACTTCCTCACTGAATGAATACTCATGAACAGAAATTTCAAATTCTTGACCTTCTAGTTCAATGACAATATTATATCTTGAAGAGTCAATTTCTTTTGCAATATGTCTCCAGTCATCACGAACTGCTTCAAATACTTTATCAATCATTTTCTTGCCTCCTGATATTCTTTTCTTTATTGCCAACCTACAAAATCTCTTCCATGTTGTGTAAAGTCATAACTCACTAGATTAGAACTCACATGTGAGATGCTATACAATTCAACTTTTTCTAGATGCTTCTTCATTGCTGTTATTAAACTTTGAAGAGTATTCTTTTCAATAACCTTGGAGTGCTGAACTCCTTTATGGTCAAAATACTGATACTGAACATTGAACATTGAAGTTTCCTCTTTTCTTATTTTGATTCTTCTAAAAAGATTGTGATTTCTTTATATTCAACAAGAATACTGTGAACCTCACGATTCCCTAGGGAGTCTTGTATTTTACAAAATTCATCTGCAGAGAGCCATGAGCCAAAATAAACAGTATATTCACCACTTGAACTTACTTGTTTTACATTGAGAAGAACCTCTGATTGTGAACTCACAAAAAAATTTTTAAATAACATTGTGCTATCCTTCGCTTTATTTTATTTATCTATCTACTTCTATTATACACTTTTATTCATTAAAAGTCAATGATTATCTACAAGAATCTAAAAAATTAAGGGCGTCATCAATGTTTGAAAAATATGTTCCCTGCCACCATGACTCAACAGATTGACCAATCTCAGTGTCACTAATGAGAGTTGCAACAACAAAGGGCATTCCATTTCCAACAAACAGAAACAGTCCTTTTTCACATTTTTTCTTAAGAAGAATTTTCATATTTATTTACTCCAAAATCTTTTTGCCCACTCTTCACGAGTCTCAAACTGTTCACAGACATCATGAACATCATGTCTGTTGTAATGAACATGACATTTACCATTGTCAATTTGACTGGCAGTAGTAAAATGGGCACACTTTAAACAAGACTTATTCAACTCATTAGCAAACTTGATTACTGCTTCTTTTTGCTCATCAGTTCTTCCTGAATCACTGTTATTATAAATAGGATACTCTTTAATTTTCATTTTAATTCTCCACTAGAAACACATGAACTGTGTCATCAATTAAAACTGTCTTCTCTACTGTCCATGTTTGAACACACAACATAATATGTTCATCTACTTCTTGATTTTCATCATATACAGTATCATTTAAATGCCAGGCAACATGTGTGGTTTCAGCAATAGTTGCTCTTGCATACTCTTGACCTGTTAAACCAGTGTATTGATAGTTATCCATATTTTATCTCTCCTTTTATTACCAGGTTCTTGAAATGCCACCATTACGAGGTGCAACTCCAATACTACCTAGTTCACCTTCATTATATTCAACATTAACAATATATGCAATAGTCTCACCTGTCATTAAATCATGTAAATCTGACGCCCAGTCACTTTGATGACGACTGACATATAGAATAGCAAGTAAGTCACCAAACTCTGTATGACTCAATTGTGCATGATATACAAGAGCACCAAACTCCTTTTCAAAGTCACTGACAATCTTAACAAAGTTATCTTCATTACTAATCCAATAAAGAATTCCATCAAAAAAACGATTTTGACGCTCGCTGTAATAAACAACATCTTCTTTTTCAAAGTCTTTAATCACATTACTAGAAAGTTTAAGTGTCTTCATGCGTCTTACTGCTTCTTGTTTTTGCATTTCTTTTAAGTTGTTCATATCAATCACCTCTACATCTATTATACATCTTTATTGATTAGTTGTCAACATAAAATATAAAAAAGCACCCATTAAAGTGCTTTTAAATTTAAAATCAATTACTACTTCTTAGAAGACTTGAGTGCAAGAATTCTTGCTCGTTTGGACTTTTCTCTTCGTTTGTCAGAATTTCTAACAAAGTATTGTTTTCTTCTGACTTCATCAAGAATGCTCTCTTCATTGACAGCCTTCTTAAATCTGCGAAGCATTGAATCAACAGACTCAGTTAACTTACCTGATGCTCTGGCATCTGATTCAAACTTGTTTACTACAACTTTCGCCACACTTTTCACTCCTTCTTTTATTTTATTTTTATTCTATAGTTCTATCTACAATGGTGGCCCTGGTCGGATTTGAACCAACACGGATTTCTCCAACGGATTTTAAGTCCGGTGCGTCTGCCAGTTTCGCCACAGGGCCATTATTAATTAATCTTCAAAGTCTTTTAATCTTCTCAACTCACTGATTCTCGGTCCAGCAACTTTTCTTTTAAAAGCACCATTACACATAGGACAACTACAATGCACTTTTCCTTTTATTAATTTTCCTAAGAATCTTGAATTGATTAAAATATCTTCTGAACTTCTCCAAGTATGTTTAACAATCTGAATCTTTCTATTCTTCTTGACCTGGTCTTTAAATTTGTGATATGCTCTGTTGTGTATCATACTATCACCTCATTGAAGTTATTTCATAGACCATCAGTAGTATTTAATAATAAATAACTTATTCACCTCTAGCACCTAGTGTAGTCTGCAGTTTCAAGGTCTCTGAGGGTTTCTGCGGTAGATACTTGCAAGATATCTATTGTCCACCATTCTCTTATTATTAAATACTACTCATGGTGCCGACTGCAGGATTTGAACCCGCAACCTACTGATTACAGGTCAGTTGCACTACCAATTGTGCTAAGTCGGCATATGGCGGAGGCTGTGAGATTCGAACTCACGGACCCATTACTGGGCCGCTGGTTTTCAAGACCAGTTCCTTAAACCGCTCGGACAAACCTCCATATGGTTGGGAGAACGTGATTCGAACACGCATGATGTCTTGCTTCCAATGCAAGAGGCTTAGCCAGTTAGCCCATCTCCCAAGATGGTTGCAGAGGTGGGAGTTGAACCCACGAGGTCTGGCTTATGAGGCCTGATTGAATACCAATTCTCTCTGCGATATTAGACTGACTAACTATGATTTAAGATAGACAGTCTATGTTAAGTCTTCCACTAAGGCAGGAACTCTCCCTTTCAACCCAACCATTTATGAATCGCATATTGGTCAGCGATTGTTGAACATAATTCTTAAGCATTTTGTTCAACTAAATTGTGAAAAGGCTAAGCACATTCCAGGCACAGAACCTAATCAATATCTCTTTCTACACAATGGCAGATGAGTTAAATTTTTAGAGGAACTCTCAGAGTTGAACTGAGAAGTGATAGTTTGCATCGTGCAGTTCCTCATATTGGTGGACCTGAAGGGAATCGAACCCTCAACCCATGATTGCAGGTCATGAATTTTCCCATTAAACTACAAGCCCAATTGCTGAGAGAAAAAGGTCCCTCATCATATAATATACAATTTTTTATTTCTTTAGAAACTTTTTAATCTGAGATTTTGATTCAATCTTTACTAGCATGTCTTTTCTTCGTATGTCTCAGTGCTTATGGTAAATCCTTCTACAATGTTCTTATTTAAATACTCATCATCTAGCAACAACTCTTTTTGTTGCTTTAATGTGTCAATTTGTTTTTGAAGTTTGCTGACTTCCTCATCAATCTCTTTGTATATCTGAGGTAGCCAAGAACTACTATCATCTCTCATATACTCAATGACAGATTTTTTATCTTGAAGATGGCCTGTGAATCTTGTATTACTGCTTCTTTGAGTTCTAATGAGATTGCGTTCATGCAATGTATATATTCTAATTGCTGTTTTTTTAAACTCTTCAAATGCAGACTCAGTTAATAGCATGCCCATATCATAGTTATACAGACTGTAGTATTTAACATCATCAATTACAACAGAACGAAACTGTTTAACATCATCAAACATGAATGTGTAATTTTCACTATTACTAATTGTTTCTAAATACTTATTAAAGTCATCGTAGATGTTATATTCTTTAGTGACTCTCTCATGAATTAATTTTGAAATCTTTTTAACTTCTTGTCCTGGCATTGTTTTTTCCTCTCAATCTTCACTTGCTTTAAAGTTGTATACAGGCTTGATAAGTTTTTCAATTACAACAGTGTCATCAATGTAATCAATGATGTCTTCAATGTTTTTATATGCCCTTGGGCTCTCATCAATTGTTGACTGATTGGCAGTTGTAGTGTAAATGCCTTTCATATCTTCTGTGAAGTCTTTGACAGTTAGAGTTGACTTTGCCTGACTTCTAGACATCAATCTACCGGCACCATGAGGAGCAGAGTAGTTCCAATCAGCATTGCCTTTACCTCTGCCTAAGATGCAACCATCTTGCATGTTGATAGGAATAATGACTCTTTGATTCTCATGAGCAGAGATTGCACCTTTACGAACAATGTTACTGTCATCAATATAGTTGTGAACAGATTCAAACTCATCAACAACTTTCCAGTCCATCGCATCAATAATATTACTAGCAATGTATTTTCTATTAAGAGATGCGAACTCTTGACACAATCTCATGTCATGTAGGTAGTTATCTCTATCTTGATTTTCTAGATAAGAAAGGTCCTTAGGAACTTTGATAGATGGAGTCAACGCTCTTAATGCATCAGGAATATCTCTCTGTTTTCCTTGTGCTTTTAATTTAGCAACAACTTCTTGTCTATCTTCCACACGCACTGAAGAAATATTTTTTATTGCAATGTCTTGATAGATTTCTGCAACTTGTTTACCTAAGTTTCTTGAGCCTGTATGAATAATTAAATACTTTTCACCGTCATCGTCTTGGTCAATCTCAATAAAGTGATTTCCGCCTCCAAGAGATGCAATACCAAATATCAATCTGTTGTAGTTATTTAACTTCTTAAAGCATCTCATTTGATTGACAATTCTCTCAGCATCTTCTTTTGCGTGCCAGTTTAGTCTTTCATTGATGTTGTGTCCACTAGGAATATATAACTTAATAAACTTGTCAAGTTTTTCATAATCAATATCAATGTTGCCTAGATGAACTACACAAACACCACAGCCAATATCAACTCCAACAACATTTGGAATAACCTTTTGACCAAGGTCTGCTGTAAAACCAATCACACAACCGGCACCTGCATGAACATCAGGCATAATTCTAACCTTAGCATCAGAAAACGCTTCCTGTTCTAGAAGAGTGTAGACTTGATTAACTGCCTTTTGGTCAAGTGTGGCTTGATTAGCGAATATTTTTAAATCTCTCATTGTATTGCCTCCTTATTGTTGACAGAACTATTTAGAGATATTATTAAACTCTAATTTAATTTCATCTTCAATATATTCAAGTCTTTGTAAAATAGAATCTACTTCAAACATTTGTTTAACAAGGTCATTAAAATAGATTTCAACTTTTCGTTTAAAGCGATTAAGAGCCTTTCTTTGAAGAACATTAAACACAAGTTTCTTTCCTGTCTCTTCATTGAAGACATCATCATCACGAAGTCTAACAGTTGCATCAACATCTCCCATGTGAAACCAACCAAGTTCTGGCTGAAACAGATTCACATCAGCATGTCCCTTAGTAACTTCTTTGCCATCAGTTTCATACTTAACATTACAGATTCTAACCTTAAAACCATGTGCATTAACAAACATATTCTTCTTAGACATATTCTTCTCCCTTACTGTATCAGTAATTTTTTTATCATGGCATCCCGAGTAGGACTCGAACCTACAACCGACGGCTTAGAAGGCCGTTGCACCATCCAATTGTGCTATCGGGATATTTAAAGAGCATGTGCTAGACATGCTCGGTTGTTTTATATCACCAAGTTGTCTACACTATAGAGTATACAACTTTTCTTTTAATTTGTCAACATGTTTTGAGGAAATTTCTAAAACTTTTTCTTCTGTTAGATTGTTGGTGTTAATAACAACATATGGAATTTCATAGATGTCACACTGAGCAACTAACTTTTTAACATAGTTTTTAATTAGTGCCTCAAAATATTCTTTATTGTTTTCAAAATTATCAATCTCTTGCTGACGACCACGCTTCATGATTCTATCTTCAAAAGACTTCCAATCAACATCAAGAATAATATACAAATCTGGATGAGATACATCATTCATGTATTGATGAAATAAACCATTATACATATTTAATACCTTGGGTTTACTTGATAGATTAATCTGAGCAAACAGCCAGTGTTCAATAATATGTCTATCAACAATTACATTGTCATTGAATTCCATTTGAGCCAGCCAATGTTTGTGAAGAAAGTAAATTTGAAGTAACATCTCAACATTTTCTTTTCCTTCATAGAGCCATTGTAGTAATGTATTAAATACATCATCATCTTGCTCAAATTCATTCATCAGTGGAATGTTATACTTCTCTGCTAACTGTTTAACTAAAGTGCTTTTACCTGAGGCAATCATGCCACCAACTGCTATTTTCATTTGTGTATTACCGTTTATCCTTATTTATTTTTTGACTCTTTTATAGGTATAGGGAAAATCTTTATTTTCAATTCTATTAATCCAGATTGTTCCCCATTTAGATGCTGTATACTCAAACCACACATAATCATAATCTTGTTTTAGTCCTCTTTTAGAGAGTCTAGAATACCAATATCTTGCTCCACTTGGAATTCCAACCAAGAATAATTGAAGAGGTCCAAAAATTAATTGTTGAACGCTGTGCCCAAATTCATGTCTTCTAACATGTTCAAAGAACTTTGGACTTGTGATGCTATAATTTCCACACAGGGATACCGCACCAAGGGATACACCACCCCAGTTTTGTCCTATTTCTACGATGAAGGAATATCCATTTCTATGAATCTTTCCTCCTAATAGAATACAAATTCCTGAGATTATTAGTCCAGGAATTGTAATCAATGCTCCCCAAGTTAATTGCCATAGCCAGAACAATATGCCTTGAAGTATAATTTTTTTGTTTGTCATGTTAAATTACTCCTCTCAGTTTATGAGACTACTGAATACGAACTGAGTCATACATTGGGTCATTAAGTGTCTCAAGCATCAATTCATAGGCTGAAAATTCAACGCCTTTGATGAGAGATTTAAATGCAGATGCAGATTGACCTGAAATAAACTGAACACCTTTTTGACTTACTTGTGCATGAAAAGTATCTTGACGAGCATCAACATTCCAGAACACTACAGTTGGAAGTTCATAACCAGCATTTGCATACTTAGTTGTGAGATGGTCAAAATAAGTTGTTCTTGAACTTCCATTTGCTGAATCAAACTCCATGTCAGAGATGATAATCAATGACTTAGGCAAATCTGATTGTGCAAGTTTATTGTCAACTGCAACCTTCAAAATTAAATTGAAGGCAGCCTCAATGTTTGTGCTTTGATTCCAATTGGCACACATTGTCTCAGAAACATTGTCTCTTAAAGTTTTACCTTTAAGTGTAACAAACTCAGGATTGGTTGAGAATGTCATGAACTTGTTTTGATAAGGACCATGATTTCTCTGAGCAAAGTAGATAGCAAGACCAACAGATGTTGCCATAGGTCTTCCAGTCATTGAGCCGGAGACATCTGCCATAACCATGAAGTTGTTTTCACCTTCAACATAGTTAGGAAGAGCCTTCCATTGTGCTTCAATGGTTCTGTCATCATTGACACCATTCATGTATTTTTCAACAAGGTCATAAGGATAAAGAGTTGTTGCTTTGATTGCAACTTCTCCACTCTCAACCTTTGTCAAGAAAGCATTGAATCTTTCTTCATCATGAAGTCTAAATGCATTGTGATAGTTGCTCATTGCCTTAGAAGGAACAGTAACATAGTTAATTGTTTCCCAAGCATTCTTTGACATGAAGACTTCAGTAACACCAAGTGCTTTTCTAATAGCAGTTAATGATTTACGATATTGTCTTTCACCAATTTCAAAATACTTAGCAGTCAAGAGACCAAGATTACGAGTTTCTAAAGAATGAGAGTTTGCAGACTTCAACCATTTTCCAAGAAGAGAGATAGGACGACCTTGTTCTAGTCCAAACAAATCTGCACGAAATTGAGCATTCATATAATTGAATGCAAGTGCTTCAATACTTGTTTCAACAAACGCATAGAAATCATCCCAACGACCAAACTTAGCAATGTTATCAAAGTTAATAACAACATGAGCAGAATTTCTTTCTGCAATCCATCTAAGAATTGTTTTGAAAACTTTTCTTTCACCTAGACCACCACGAATGTTACGAGCATAGAAAAGCATCTTCAATGCAAGTAGATTGTCTTCATTGTAAGCCTTCATGAAAGTCTGCTCAACATCTTCATCTGACCTACTTCTTAATGCACCAATAGTGCCAAAAAGGTCAAGTAGAGAATCTCTAGTTGATTTTAGTGCATCAGCACCATTCTCAGTGAACTTCCAATTTGTTTCAGTTGTCATTCCATTCAAAAATTTATTTTCCATAAAATTTCCTTTCTAGACCCGCATTATTATCTCTTCAAATAGATTTTTTTGTTTGCTGTATGGGTCTCTTTATGGTTTTAATTTAATTAGATTACTAGACTCTATGAAGTTAAACAAAGTGAGACATTTCTGAATCTGAATTCTCCTTAAAGAAAATTCTACATTTAATATTCGCTGTAGTTGATTGCTATAAGAGTCTACCTTTTGAATCACTTATCTTATTTTATTTTTAATCAATTTACTAGACCCACTGTTTTTTTATCTACCTATAAGATTATTTTGAGATTGCTGTAGGGGTCTAAAATTTTCTATCTTGAATGTTAAATGTCTAGACTCACTTCAAATTTTATCAGAAATTGTATGTGTGATTGCTGTTGGAGTCTATTTTAACGCTTCTGCTATATGTATACAACTAATTTTTTTCTTGGTGACATTTTTTAAATAGTTTTATAAAATATTTGAGATGTGATATATTTTACTGATTGCATCTGATTTTGATTTTACAGAAAAGAAAGCACAAATAGAGAATTCAGATGAATCTTCTTTTTTATTACGACTAGAAATGTATGAACCAAAATATGCACTAATAAGTCTGTTGAGTTCATCAGTGTTCTCAATATTCACATCAAGGTAGTAGTTACACTTCTCAGAATTGACCTCACCAGTGCCACTTCTATCTTTATAAATAGTGCAGATGTTTTTAGTAAACAATGTTGCTTTAGTATCTGAATTCTTTGGAAGAGCATCAACTAACTCATGACTACTTGTTAAGTTATCATATAAATAAAGATTTTCTTTAATATGTGTCTCAATAGCAACATCCAGTGATGAATCAGTCTTTACATGTAAAACAGAGGAATCTCTAAAGATTTCATCTAGTTCATTATCAGAGTATATGAAAACAATATTAATTCCTTTATCTTTTTCTGCTATCTCTTTTGCAAATAACATTTCATCTTTGTTTTTTGCTATGAGAATTGGAATACAGCCAATGTCACTGTATAATTTTGCAAATCCAATATTTGTTCTAGGCTCTTGCAAATCAGACATTAGATAAATCTGATTAACAGGCCTTGATAATTTATAGACCTCAAGTTTTTTATTTGTGCATATAATCATGTTGTTTCTCCTTATTTTTTAGTAATATACTTATTTCCTGTAAGCATATTCACAATTGTAGTTCCTGACTCATGATTAGCATCTAGTTCATTCTTTTCCTCATCAGAGAAGTCAGATTTTTGTTCTTTATAGTTTTTGATAAAATCTGCAACCTGAGCATCACGTTTATTGCTTGTTGCTTGTCTATCAAAATCATATCCTGCATACTCAAGTTTTTCACAGAAGTCATCTGGAATATAGTTGCCACTTTTCTTCCATTTAATAGCACCATCAGTCTCAACTATAGAATCTTCATTTGCAAGTTTTACAGCCTTAATAACTTCATCTTCAGCATTTTTCTTCCAGAAGTCTCCTAGTTGTCCACTAATTTCTCTTTGAAATCTTGACATGTTTATCACAATCCTTTCTGTAATTACAGAATCTAGTAAATATCAAATGTGTTCATTAATTGTTTTTCATACTCTTGAATAACTTCTTCATCTCCTGAACTTTGTAACCAATCACAGTAAGAACAAGAGCCATAGGATTGTCTTAAATAAAAGTATACCTTTCTTCCCTCAAAGACTCCTTCAAGATGAAGGTCTTCAACACCTTGATAGCCCGGGTCTTCATCATTGAAGTAAACTCTTGCGTTTTTTACTCCAATGTTTTTAGAAGCCTGCAAAAGACAGTCAGCATATCCTTTATATTTTCCAACTTTTTCAATGAAACTGAAATTACGATAGTTTAAATTTTTTGGCATGTTCTTATTCTCCTTACTACTTTGATTATATTATATTACTCTTCATCAGAAATGTCAAGGTCAAGATAACTGATTTCACCACTTACTAACATATCAACAACTCTAGAGTGTTTACTTGGTCTTGTTCCCCACACTTCACTCCAATTTGTGATGTTTCCGTCAGAATCACTTTCAAAGATATATGTCTCATTACCAAAAGCATTGTTGATACTGCTAACAATAAAATACTTTTTGCTCATTTCATCATATACTAATGTTCGCTTTTCATTTCCATTGTTTGTTTCAGGCTTAATGATTTTCATATTAGTGTCCTCTTTTCTATTTTTACTTCTTACTTATATTATATCACTTTATCTTTAAAATTACAACAACTATTTGTTATTTTCTTTCTTAATAAATCTCTCAAGAATAACTTGATGTCTTTCATCACCTTGCCAATAGTTTTCAACATTCATTGTCTTATTATCTCTGGTCCATTTACAGAAGTATGGACATAGATTCTTTGCTTCTGCAGGCTGATTTGGATAAGTATTGCTGAACACGCACCAATGACAAAGTGGAGTTTGAACAGGAGGAAATATCTTTTTGTCTACTCCATTGAATACATCTTGAAGACCTTCAGATACAATATTTATGTCAATAATACTTCTCTGTATTTTGTCACAAAGAGGAAGATTATATTGACATTCAATAGTTGGACTATCTCCAATGATATTTCTAAGAGCATGTGTATATATATGCATCTGAAGAGACGACTTCAATTCTTTATCAGTTAAAAGTTTGGTATATGTCTTAACATCTTCTATGATATATTTATTATTTATTTTGTCATACAATATTCTATCAATGAATCCACCAAACTTTCTATTCATAATTGTAACTTCAAATTCAAGTTCAAGTGCATAGATTGATACATTAGTATTATTGTTCAGAAATCTTTGAAGTCTGTAAATACCCACCTCTAGATAAATTAGAGCCTTATCTCCATAGGTTAGTCCTTGTTTGTTAGGTTCATTCCAATCATCATAGTATTTGTTTTTAAGATGAGTGACTCCTACAGCGTTTTCATTGTTTATGTTCAGAAAAAGATTTGCGTAGTGATTATAATCAATCTCTTTGCCACTCTTTATATCTAGTCCAATTTGTTCTTCAATGTAATGAACAAGTGTTCCAAACTCTGTTGCAACAGTGTCTACTTCTATTTTATGACCGTCAACATAAGTGAGTTTGTATTTGAATGGACACTTATTATATACCTCAAGTCTAGAATAACTAAATGAATCACTCATTATTTGACCACCTTTTCAACATGTTTACAGTTTGGATATCCAGAACAACCAAAGAACGGTCCATATTTGCCTGTTCTATAAACAAGAGGACTTCCACATTCAGGACACCGTTTCTCTGTTTTCTCAGATATGTTTTCATGTGGTGCAACTTTGTCTATTGATTCATTAAGTTTTTTATAAAACATGGTTAAGAATTTAGTCTCATCAAGTTTATCTGATGCAATCATATCAAGGTCTTTTTCAAGTTCTGAGGTGTAGTTGATGTTAATGATATCTGGAAATGATTTCTCCAAGAACTTAGATAGAGTCATTCCTTTCTCAGTTGGAACAATGTATTTATCTTTAACTACACAGTAACCTCTAGACTCACTAAGCAGAGTTTCAACAGTGCTGGCGAATGTAGAAGGTCTTCCAATTCCTCTTGATTCAAGTTCTTTAATAAAAGTTGATTCTTTGTATCTTGCTGGAGGAGTTGTTCTCTTCTCAAGTGCTTCAAGAGTAGGATTGTTTAAAACTTCATTAACAGTGAATGTTTCTTTTGTAGTGTCTCCATCTTCTTTATCTTCAAATGAGCCATAGACCTTTTTATATCCATCAAACAAGAGTTCTCTTGAGGTTAGACTAAAAAGATGTTTATCATTCATGATAGTATATGTTGTCTCACTTGTGATTGAACTTGCCATTGCTGTTGCAATAGTTCTTTTATAGATGATGTCATAGACTTTGAGCAGACTCTTATCAGTAATATGTTTTGCCAATCTCTCAGGAGTCATGTCTAAGTCAACAGGACGAATCGCTTCATGACCTTCTTGAGCATTTTCAGACTTCTTTGCTTTTCTGACTGATGCAAAATATTGCTTTCCATAGACCGCTTTAACATAACTTTCAAGCACAGGAAGAAAATCAGGAGATAACTCAGCACTGTCTGTTCTAATATATGTAATGAGAGCAAGATGCTGACCATTAACATCAATTCCTTCAAACAGTTTTTGAGCATATGACATCGCCTCTTTGACACCAATGCCAAGTTTATTTGAAACCTCTTGTTGAAATGTAGATGTAGTAAAAGGAGCCTTAGGATTGCTAAGTTTCTCTTTTGTTTCAATCTTATTAATTGCATATGTGTTTGTCTTCTTACAATCTTTTACAATTGCCTCAACATCATTAAGACTATTTAATCTCTTTACTTCTTTATCAACAGTGCCAAAATATTTTCCTTTAAATACTACATCATTTTTTGAAAAGAGAATGTTTAAATCAAAATAAGTCTCAATGACAAATCTGTTGATTTCTTCTTCTCTATCAACAATTAATCTAAGACCTGCACTTTGAACTCTTCCAACACTTCTTGCGTCAACTTGTTTTCTAGAGATTGGAGAAAGTCTATAACCAACTATCTTATCAAGTTTTTGTCTTGCTTGAGAAGCACTGACTAGATTGTCATCAATCTTCCTTGGATTGTCAAATGCTTGTAATACAGCCTTCTTAGTGATTTCATGAAAAGTAACACGCTGATATTTCTCATTAGGTATCTTAAGAAACTTCTTTAGACTCCAGGCAATTGCTTCACCCTCTCTATCAGGGTCAGATGCAATGTATATAACATCAGAAACTTCAACTTGCTCTTTTAGTCTATCTACTACATCTTTCTTTTCAGGTGAAACTACATAGTCTGCTTTAAATTTATTCTCAGGGTCAATTCCCATGTTATAGACACCACTGTTTTTTATCTCTGAAATATGACCAACAGATGCCATAACAACACACTTCTTATGACCCGCGTCTTTAAGTATTTGAGAAATGGTTTTAACCTTGTTAGGACTCTCACAGATTATCAAGGTTCTTTGCTCATTTGATATTGCCATAAAATCACTCCTTCATTTGTCTATTTAGATATACAATTAATATTTTTGTTTCCACACTTGTTTGTTTGTAGATTCAATATTAACTTTGTTTGAGGCCTTTTTGAATTCATCATAAGAGCAGTTGACAATTCCACGAACAGGAAAGTATTTAGGTGAACTGATACGACTGTCAACAAACGCAAACATTTCATTCAAAATCTCTTGCTGGTCAGGTCTGTTGTTCTTATCGTCAATATTATGCACAGATTTGATTGCGTTGAATTTAAGAGCATTTCGCAGTGCTTTAAGCAGTTCTACATTAGTTGCATGATACTTGAACTGATATTCACTTAACTTTGCATCAGATGCTTTAAATAAATATAATTCTGCTTGAAAAACACGCAGACTTGGCATCTCATTCTTATGAGTGCTACAACCATAAAATCCAAGGGGTTTACCATCAGGATAATAAGTTGTAAATGGATTTGTTTTAGATGCAAACATGATGGCAATTTGAACATTCTCATCATCTGTGCTAAAGACATAAATAGGATGGTCAGAAACAATTGTGCCATCATGATTAATAAACTTAGAGCATAAGTAACTACTTCCAACAATTCCTGTAATTTTCATTGAACGGTGCCTCTCTTATCATATGATTGATATTTATAGTTTTGTTTTACTAATTCAAATTTTGCTTGTTCAACTGGATTAAGCCAATGATGATACTTCTTACCAGATTTCTTATCAGCGAAATTTGCTCTGATATGACCATTTTCACTTTGACACCAAGAGACCATCTTGAGAGATGGTCTCATTTGTTGAAATGCTTTTCCTTGAAGTCTTTGACTCATATTATTTAACCTTGTGAACTAATACACGATAATGAAATACTTGAATATGATATCCACCCGCTGAGATTGTTTCAACCTTTGCTGTTCCTTTACTTCCTTTAACTGTTCCATTAATCTCACCATTTTTATTTCCAATGCTAAGATTTGAAACATCTTGAATCTCACCAACAACATTAGTGATTCTAAGAACAAGGTCCTTGTATTTAGCAACAACTTCATCATCAAGAACTTTATTCAACATGGCAGTGTCAATCTTAGAATAGCCTGTGAATTCTTTTGTGAAAGAGTTAATTTCTCTGTAGTATTCTTTTTCAAATTGTCTTTCATGATAATATTTTTCTCTGAATTGAAATTTCTTACCTGCTTTTTCTTCTTGTTCTTGTAGATATTTTTCCAACTCTTGTTTTTCATTTGCTCTGAGTTTCAAGTATTCTTGAGCATTTGTCATATACCAGTTGTAAGCATGTTCACGCCACTGCTTTAAAAACTCAACTAGAACTTCAATCTTGTCTTCATTCTCAAAGTTTACAATCTCAGTCATTTGAACTTCATACTTAGCAAGAGTGAGTTGTGCATCTCTTAGGTCACTATATGCATTTGCAAGTTCATAAATCTCAGAGTCAGGGTTTTTTGGATTTTTAACGAATATCATAAACTTTTCTCTTGTTTCTTTTTTAAGAGGATGCTCATAATGCATCATTCCAAATTCTTTAGCAATATCAAGTTCTTCTTTAGTTAGACCTACAGACCACTTGACAATACGCTTGTTGATTTTCTCAATCTCTTTGTGCTTCTTTTCAATTCTTTCAGCAACTTGTTCTTTTGTCATCATATATTTTTCCTCCAAGAGTTTATCTTCACACTATAATTATATCACTAATATTGTTTTATGTCAAGTTAAAAAAGAAAAAATGTGCTAATATAACACATTTCACTTTTAACATTTCTTCATTAAAACTTAATGAGACTGGAAGATATGTCACCTCTAGCAAGAATTTTTCCATAAAAGTCTCTTGTGATATTACTCTTCTTATCATATTTACCTAGAATGACTTTATAAAAGTCTCTGACAATTTTGTTTCCTTGACTGTCAGTTTCAATGTAACCAACGATTCGTCCACTAAAGTCTCTTATTATTTGAACATCTTTTGCCATTGTGTATTTACCTCCAAATCAATTATATATACTCTCTCATGCACTCAACAAGGTCTACACATAAATCAAGTGCCTCACTCATTGTTAGTTGTCTTACATCTTCAACCTTAACTTTAGGGCTATCAGAAATGAATGTTTTGATTATTTTCTTTATCTTCGTTTCATTATATTCAAATCTTGATATGGTGCAGGAGATGTTATTACCAACGAACTTAAGGCCAAGAAAAACTGGACCTTGTTCAAATACAACTGTTTCACCCATGATTGTTTTGATAACTAGATAATGATACATTCCATTAGCGTCTGTCATTTCAAGGGCACATTGACCAATGTTGCTGATATCAATTGTTGCTTCAAATTTTCTTATCTGTCTATAATCAAATTTCATTATTAATTCTTAGGTTCTTCAGATTCAGTCTTTTGTTCATTGTTCAACTTTTCCAATTGAACCTCTCCTTTTGCGACTGCATTAATAAATTTAGCACCATCTGAAATCTTTTTCAAGTCGGGGTCATTCTCAATTTCTTTGTTGAGTTTTTTATATTTACGCTTTAAGAACTTCATATACTCTTTAAGTAGTTCTTGCTTCTCTTCATCAGTTGCTGATTCAAACTCAGGAAGAATCTCAAGACCAAAATCAGAAATTAACACACCATCAAGCATGTCAACTTGTTGTTGAAAGATTTCGGCTGCCAGACCTTCAAACTTGTTTGATTCCGGTCTTCCATCACCTCTCTGATAAACAGCATAGATGACCTCACTTCTTGGAACAATAAACTCTCTATCAGGAATGCTTGGACTCTTTTCACGAACAAATTTGAATCCTTCAGTTTTTGTAATAACAGGATTAATAAATGCTCTCACATCACCATTAAAGTTGATGCAGAAAACTCTATCAAATCTTTCAATCTGTGATGCAGATAAAGATGTAATATTAAGACTCTTGTTTGCTCTGATGGTGTCCTTCAAGTCACGAATTGTTTGAGCGGTCTTGGTATAATCAGTTCTCATATTTATCTCATCAGAACGCTGAGATAGTTTCTGAATGTCTTGTGATATTTCAAATCCATAATATGTCATATTAAATTACCTCCTCAATCACTAACCTATAAATATCTCTCTCTAGGTCTGCTGAAAGAGTCAATTCAAAATCTTCATTTGTTAATTTAAGAGATGTTAAATTCTGATTAATGACTACAGACTCAGGCTCAAGGTCTACTAAATCAGAGTCAGACAAAATAGTGTATATCTTTGCGTAATCATTACTGTCCTTTAAGATAACAGTTGCAACACCATTATCATACTCAACTTCATTTTCAATTCCTAAGTCTTTTACAAAGTCTTCAATTCTCATTTTGTTTTTTCCTTCTTTATATATTCTTTAAACTTTTTCAAATCATCTTGTATCTCACTGAGAACTCTGTCTTGGGAAGTGTTCTCAAAGTAATTATACAATTTTTTATTTTGACTCTTATGTCTATTTAGTTTTTTATCTCTTGTTGGTTGATTTAAAAGAAGAATGATATACGAAAGTCTTTCATAGTGGTCCTTGGTTTTGTCAAGCATCATCTGAGATTGTTCAACCTGCTCTTCAGTAACATAGCCACCTTTTAGTGCTTCATCAAAATCTTTAACATCCTCAAGCATCTCAAAGTATAAATCTTGAATTTGTTTATAATAACTCATTACATGTTTCTTCGCCATATTTTCTTCCTTATCTTATGTTTTATAAAAGTTCTTTTACTCTGTCATCACTTAATTTCTTCAGTGCTGAAAAATTGATGATTGGATTACGAAACTTCTTAAGAATGATTTCCCAATTATCTCTCCAGAACTCAGTAAAAGACCTGTTCAAAAGTTCAAAAATGTATTTTGATGACCAGTCACCATAGTGTTCAATAATCTTTGATTTCTCTTTGAGAATATGCTCATCTGTAATCATCTTAGAGATTTCATATTCAATAAGATTCTTATCTTTGTTGTCTGAGTTTTCT
>Ga0209835_1000075_pt1 | contig 67897 bp, 71 predicted proteins | sample LakKivwa52mmetaG_FD_184138 | JGI IMG/M metagenome (GOLD analysis project Ga0209835, IMG submission 184138) | Anoxic lake water microbial communities from Lake Kivu, Rwanda to study Microbial Dark Matter (Phase II) - Lake Kivu water 52m metaG... | ecosystem: Environmental > Aquatic > Freshwater >...
AAAAGAAATTTTGACGATGGCACAAAAAAGAGCGGCTATTAATCATTTGCCTTATGCCGGTGCATTAACCCCAACGGAAGCTTATCAAGTGTTAAGTGCTGATAGCCAAGCGCTGCTGGTAGATGTGCGCACCAAAGCAGAGCTTGAACTGGTGGGGCGGGTGCCGCAGGCGTTGAATGTGGAGTGGGCATTTTATCCGGGTATGGTGGCTAATGAAAACTTTGCGCAGGAGTTGAAAGCCGAGCTCGATAAGCGTCAGTTTGATAAAGATTCAGTACTGGTATTTTTATGCCGCACTGGCGGTCGTTCAAATAATGCGGCTGCAGTTGCAGCGAATTTAGGCTATACACAAGCTTACAATACGCTGGAGGGATTTGAGGGTGAGGCTAATGCAGATAAGCAAAGAACACTGATTAACGGCTGGAAGCATGCCGGCTTGCCTTGGACTAATTAGATAGCATTCGATAAAAAGTAGAATTTACCAAATCTGGAATGACTCAATATGACAGATAAGTATGCGGTGATTGGCAATCCGATTGCGCACAGCAAATCTCCGCTAATCCATCAGGCATTTGCCAGGCAAACGCATCAGGACATCAGTTATGAACGCATTCTGGCACCCTTGGATGGTTTTGCAGCTACCGTGAAGGAGTTGATTGCACAAGGCTACAAAGGTGTAAATGTCACCGTGCCGTTTAAGTTTGAAGCCTATGCAATGGCTGATGTACGTCAACCGCGTACCTTGCTTGCGCATGCAGCCAATACAATGCTGTTTGATGCATCAGGCATCACGGTGGACAACACGGACGGTGCGGGCTTGGTGCGTGACATCGTCAACAATCTTAAACATGAGATTCATGGAAAACGCGTATTGCTGTTAGGTGCAGGGGGCGCATCCGAGGGGGTGTTGCTGCCTTTGTTGGACTGCAATCCGGATAGCTTGGTAATTGCAAATCGTACCGTCAACAAAGCGCAGGCCATGGCAAATAAAGTGAATACCGCATCCATCGAAGTGAAAGCCGTTGAATTTGAGCAGTTAGGCAGTCATGAGTTTGATGTTGTGATTAATGCCACTTCTGCGGGTCTTACCGATGCGGCCTTGCCTATCGCAGATAGTATTTTTGCTAAAAACTGTCTTGCTTATGACATGATGTATGGCCGTGAAACGCCTTTTTTGATGCAGGCAAAAGCTGCTGGTGCAGAAGTAGCAGATGGGCTAGGTATGTTGGTTGAGCAAGCTGCGGAGGCTTTTTATTTGTGGCGCGGTGTACGCCCTGAGACTAAGCCTGTGATTGATATGATTAGAGCGATGTAAATGCGAAACAGTTATATCGTGAAGTGGCTGTTTAATGAACATTCGGGAGCGCGTCCGCTCACCACTTCAGGTTACATTAAGCGTGGTTTGGTGCTGCTTTTTACTTATATTCTGCTTTATCAAATATGGGTATTGCTACACATTGTGTGGTGGATCAAGTTTAATCCACACTCCAGTTCATTTATGGAAGACCGTCTGGAAATCATTCAGGAAAAACGCCCCGACGCCGAGTTGAAACATCGCTGGGTGGATTATGAAAGAATTTCGATTCATCTTAAGCGTGCGGTTATTGCCTCTGAAGACGCCAAGTTCATTGAGCATGAGGGTTTTGACTGGGATGGCATACAGAAAGCCTACAAAAAAAATCTAAAAAAAGGCAAAATTGTGGCGGGAGGGTCAACTATCAGCCAGCAATTGGCCAAAAATCTGTTTTTATCCACCAAGCGAACGCCTTGGCGCAAGGCGCAAGAAGCCGTGATTACCTTAATGCTAGAAAAAATCTTGAGTAAGCGCCGTATTCTGGAAATTTATCTGAATGTGATTGAATGGGGAAATGGTGTATTTGGGGCGGAAGCGGCTGCCAGACATTACTATCGCACCAGTGCGTCAAAATTAGGTGCAGGTCAGGCAGCCAGGCTGGCTGCGATGATACCGAATCCGCGTTTTTATGACAAACACCAATATACGCGTTATTTGAATCGCCGCACTGCGACGATTCAGGCTAGGATGTATATGGTAGCGGTGCCGAAGTAAGTCAAAATGCCAAAACATTAAAGTCTTAAAACCTTCATCCACAAACAACTCGAAAAACACGAACAAAATGGGCAAGATTGAGTAAATTAAAATTTACGTAAGTTTCGTGTTTTTAGTGTATTTAGTGGATGTTGCTTTTAAAGCATATTTTTTAGATATTTGGCGGTATAACTCATATGGCTTTTAGCCACTTGCTCCGGTGTGCCTTCGGCAATAATCGTACCGCCCCCATCGCCACCTTCAGGCCCCATGTCTACGATCCAGTCTGCGGTTTTAATCACATCCAGATTATGCTCAATAATCACGATGGTATTGCCGGCGTCACGCAACCTGTGAATCACATCCAGCAGTAATTGAATATCAGCAAAATGCAGGCCGGTAGTGGGTTCATCCAGAATATACAAAGTACGGCCGGTGTCGCGTTTGCTAAGCTCCAATGCCAGCTTGACGCGCTGTGCCTCACCGCCACTTAAAGTCGTGGCGCTTTGACCGAGTGTAATATAACCCAAGCCAACATCGAGTAGGGTTTGCAGCTTGCGAGCAATCACGGGTTGTGCGCTGAAAAATGCATGTGCCTGTTCTACGGTCATTTCCAGAATTTCATGGATATTCTTACCCTTGAACTGAATTTCCAGCGTTTCACGGTTGTAGCGATGGCCTTTGCACACGTCACAAGGTACGTAAACATCAGGCAAGAAGTGCATTTCTACACGAATCACGCCATCTCCTTGGCAGGCTTCACAACGACCGCCCTTCACGTTAAACGAATATCGACCTGGGCCATAGCCACGAGCACGGCTTTCCGGCACGGCAGCAAACAAGTCGCGAATGGGCGTGAACAAGCCGGTGTAAGTTGCCGGATTAGAGCGAGGTGTACGCCCAATAGGACTTTGGTCTACATCGACAACCTTGTCGAAAAATCCTAATCCATCAATTTCATCATAAGTCGCAGGCTCGGTGCTGCTGCCATACAAATGTTTGGCGACGATGCGATACAGCGTATCGTTAATCAGGGTGGATTTGCCGCTACCGGAAACACCGGTGATGCAGCTCAGCAGGCCAACAGGCAATTTCAGAGTGACATTTTTTAAATTATTACCGCTCGCATTTGTGAGTTTGAGCCAGCGCGCAGGATCAGGCGCGGTACGTTTTTTGTTATAAGTAATCTGGCGTTTGCCGCTTAAATATTGGCCGGTGAGTGAATGTTCGTTGGCTTTAATTTGCGCGGGTGAGCCTTCCGCTACAATACGGCCACCATGTTCGCCAGCACCTGGGCCAATATCAATCACGAAATCAGCTTCCATAATCGCGTCTTGGTCATGTTCCACCACAATCACACTGTTGCCGATATCGCGCAGACGTTTGAGCGTGTCCAGCAAGCGGTCATTGTCGCGCTGATGTAAGCCAATCGAAGGCTCGTCCAGTACGTACATCACACCAGTTAGGCCGCTGCCGATTTGTGAGGCTAGCCGAATGCGCTGTGCCTCACCGCCAGATAGTGTTTCGGCGGAGCGTGACAGAGATAAATATTCCAGACCTACATTGGTGAGGAATTTCAGACGACTGCTAATTTCTTTCACGATCTTGTCGGCAATTGCAAGTTTTGCGCCGCTAAGTTCGATTTTCTCAAAAAAAGTGAATGCTTGCTTAAGTGGTACTTCACATACTTCGTGGATGTTTTTGTTGCCCACTTTCACGTGACGCGCTTCTTTACGCAGGCGTGTACCTACACACTCCGGGCAGCTTTGTGAATTGAGATATTTTGCCAATTCTTCACGCACGGTTTGGGAATCTGTCTCGTGATAACGACGTTGCAGATTGTTTAAGATACCTTCAAAGCTGTGGGTTTTTTGGAAAAACAACCCGCGCTCATTCAGGTACTTAAACGCAATTTCTTCCTTGCCGCTGCCGTGCAGCAGAATATGCTGAATATGCTCGGGCAGCTCTTCAAAGGTAGTATCCAGATCAAAGTTGTAATGTGCTGCCAGGCTGGCCAGCATCTGGAAATAAAACTGGTTGCGCTTATCCCAGCCTTTAATTGCGCCAGCTGCTAAGGATAAGTGAGGAAATGCGACAACTCGTTTCGGGTCGAAAAAGTTGATATTGCCCAAGCCATCACACTTGGGACATGCACCCATTGGGTTGTTGAAAGAGAATAATCTTGGCTCAAGTTCCACCAGTGAATAATCACACACCGGGCAGGAGAATTTTGCTGAGAACAGATGCTCTTTTTCGCTATCCATTTCCACGGCAATCGCTTTGCCATCTGCGAGACGCAGCGCAGTTTCAAAAGATTCAGCAATACGCTGTTTCATGTCTGCTCTGACTTTGAGGCGATCCACCACTACATCTACATTGTGCTTAGTGGTTTTGGCCAGCTGCGGCAGTGCATCAATTTCATAAATTTTGCCGTCAACACGAAGTCTTACAAAACCCTGTGCCTTCAGCTCTTCAAATAAATCCAGCTGTTCGCCTTTGCGGTTTGACACCACGGGGGCGAGTATCATGAGTTTGGTATCTTCTGGCAGTGATAGCACGCTGTCTACCATCTGACTTACGGTTTGGGCTTCTAGTTTGATGCCATGATCCGGGCATTCAGGGTCACCGGCGCGGGCGTAGAGCAAGCGCAGATAATCGTGAATTTCAGTGACTGTACCCACGGTGGAACGTGGGTTGTGAGAAGTGGATTTTTGTTCGATGGAAATGGCAGGTGAGAGGCCTTCAATCAAGTCTACATCGGGTTTGTCCATGCGCGCCAAAAATTGACGGGCATAAGCAGAGAGTGATTCTACGTAACGACGCTGACCTTCGGCATACAGCGTGTCAAACGCCAGCGAAGATTTGCCTGAACCGGAGAGGCCAGTAATCACTACTAGTTGATTGCGTGGAATATCCAGCGAGATATTTTTTAAATTATGGGTACGTGCACCGCGAATACGAATGAAATCCATCATGCTATTACTTAAAGTTTGGTCAACCTGCTAATATACCTATTTTTCAGCAATTTAGATTAATAATTTTACATGTCATCTTTGAATCATAGAACCTCAGGGCATCACGCATCATCAGTCGCCAGTGAAGTTGTCGCTGAACTCATCTCCACAGAAAAAATGACCAAGGCGGAATTTCGCGCCACATTGAGTCTGGCCTCAATTTATGGCTTGCGCATGCTGGGTATGTTTTTAATTCTGCCCATTTTTGCCGTGTATGCGGCAAGCCTGCCGGACAAACCCAGTGCGTTCATGGTTGGGCTGGCATTGGGCGCTTATGGTTTAACGCAGGCTTTGCTGCAGCTGCCGTTTGGCATGGCTTCCGATAAATATGGCCGCAAGCCGATGATTTATCTGGGGCTGGGTGTTTTTGCGGTGGGCAGCATGGTGGCGGCTCTGGCCATGAATATCGAAGGCATCATCATCGGGCGTGCTATTCAAGGCGCGGGGGCGGTTTCTGCTGTGGTGACTGCACTGGTGGCAGATTTAACACGCGATGAGCATCGCACCAAGGCGATGGCCACCATAGGTGCCACAATTGGTTTGGCATTTGCTTTTTCATTGGTGGCAGGGCCTATTTTAAATGCATGGATGGGTGTTCCCGGTATCTTCTTTCTGACCGGTATTTTGACGCTAGGGGCAATCGCTGTGGTGCGTTTTGTGGTGCCAGATCCGGTTAATAGTCACTACCACTCTGATACCAGCGCAGCGCCGGCCAAGCTCAAGGATGTGCTTAAAGATGGTCAACTTTTGCGTTTGAATTACGGCATTTTTGCCTTGCATGCGGCACAAATGGCGATGTTTGTGGTGGTTCCGTTCGCAATAAACCAATCCAGTGAGTTGAGCATCAATCAGCACTGGACGATTTATCTGCCAGTGTTGCTGATTTCATTTGTGTTGATGGTGCCGGCGATTATTTATGCCGAAAAAAAGGCCAAGATTAAACAAATATTTGTATCAGCGATCGCGTTAATGTTGCTGGCGCAGCTGCTGTTTGCCGTGTCGATTAATGCTTTCTGGGGTATTGTTTTCTCACTCACCGTGTATTTTGTTGCGTTTAATGTATTGGAAGCTTCGCTGCCGTCCATCATCAGTAAAATAGCACCAGCTGCTGCCAAAGGGACTGCAATGGGGGTTTACAATACATCGCAGTCTGTGGGCATATTTGTTGGTGGTGCGCTGGGTGGCTATTTGTCTCATGCTTTTGGATTTGCCAGTGTGTTTGTATTTTGTGGCGTAATGATGTTTTTATGGCTATTATTGGCGTTTTCAATGCGTGCTCCGCTGGTGGTCAGAACCAAGATGTACACTATGCGCAAATCTGCAGATCATATGAGTGACAAGCAGGCAGAAGCGCTTAAGCTGAAGTTGCAAAAACTGGCCGGCGTGGTAGAAGCAGCGGTGCTGCCAAATGAGCGCACGCTGATATTGAAAATCGATAAATCGCATGATTGGGATGACGCCCAAGTGTATCAATTGTTGAGGGGATAAAAATGGCATCGGTGAATAAAGTGATATTGGTAGGTAATTTGGGTAGAGACCCGGAAGTGCGTTACATGCCAAATGGTGAGGCGGTATGTAATTTCAGCATTGCCACCACTGATAGCTGGAAAGATAAATCAGGCGCCAAGCAAGAGCGTACCGAATGGCACAATATTGTGATGTATCGCAAGCTTGCAGAAATTGCCGGTGAATACTTGAAAAAAGGGCGTCCAGTGTATATCGAGGGTCGCTTGCAGACTCGTAAATGGCAGACCAAAGAAGGTCAGGATCGTTACACGACTGAAATTATTGCAGACCAGATGCAGATGTTGGGTACACGTGATGGCGGTGGCTCTAATGCGGCTTACGATGGTGGGATGGATCAATCAGGTGGCATGGATGATTACAATCAAGCGCCTGCAGCAGCACAAACCAGATCAGCGCCTGCGGCTAAACCAGCTACAAGTGGCTCTGGTTTTGATGATTTTGAGGACGATATACCGTTTTAGTGGCTATCGCAGTATAATGACTGCAATTATGACGAAGCCCGCAAAACGGGCTTTGTTTATTTATGATCAATGAGTTACAAAATGAGTCCTAGTCAGAAAATTATTACCGACGATGTTCGGATTATCGAAATCAAGGAGCTGACACCACCAGCGGTGCTGTTGGACAAGCTCGCACCAAGCAAAGATACCACCGATCGTATCGTCAAGACGCGCGCAGATATTCATCGCATTCTGCATAGCGCCAATGACCGCCTACTGGTGGTGATTGGTCCATGCTCTATTCATGATTACGATGCCGGTATCGAATATGCCAAGCGTTTGTTAAATGAGGCGCGCAAATATAGCAATGAGCTGCTGATTGTGATGCGGGTATATTTTGAAAAACCGCGTACTACCGTAGGCTGGAAGGGTTTAATCAACGACCCCCATCTGGATGGCAGTTTTGATATTAACGAAGGCTTGGATCTGGCCAGACGCTTTCTGCTGGAAGTGAACGAGTTAGGTATGCCAGCCGCTACCGAATTCTTGGATACGATTACGCCGCAGTACACAGCGGACTTAGTTAGTTGGGGTGCCATTGGCGCGCGCACTACCGAATCGCAAATTCATCGCGAGTTGGCTTCTGGATTGTCGTGTCCTGTGGGTTTCAAAAACGGTACGGATGGCAACATCAAAATTGCAGTAGATGCGATTAAAGCTGCGGCGAGTCCGCATCACTTTTTATCAGTGACCAAAGACGGCCGCTCAGCAATTATTTCCACCACCGGCAATGAAGATTGTCACGTGATTTTGCGTGGCGGCAAAACGCCTAATTATGATGCTGAAAACATCGAGGCAGTTGCGAATGAGCTGGCAGCATCAGGTTTGAATGCCAAGGTGATGGTAGATTGCTCGCATGCCAATAGTCTGCGCCAATACAAGCTGCAGAAGCAGGTGGCCGCCAATGTGGCAGAACAATTAAACAATGGTGATGACCGCATCATTGGATTGATGATTGAATCGCATCTCAATGATGGTCGCCAGGATCACACCCCAGGTTGTGCGCTGGAATATGGTAAATCCATCACCGACGCCTGCTTGGGTTGGGATGATACGGTTGAGGTGCTGGCGTTGTTGGCGAATAGCGTGAAAGCAAGACGCTTCAAGAACCAGCAGGATGACGATAACTAATTTAATGAAATCAACGGATTAAACCTGAAATTAAACACGCGCTTGGCGTATAATTTACAGTTTTCCAAATATTAACGTGTAAGCCAATATTTAGCTTGTAAGGAGGATAAAATGCCTATTTACGATTATCAATGCAGTCAGTGTGGCCACAAAGCAGAGGTAATGCGCAAGGTGAGCGCAGCCGGTGTGGAGGCTTGTCCCGCTTGCGGAAAAGAGACTTTTGCCAAGCAGGTTTCTGCGCCTAGTTTTCAGTTAACCGGTAGCGGTTGGTACGCTACGGACTTTAAAGGCGGTAGCTCTGCAAAAAAGACTGAAGCCCCTGCTGAAACAGCAGCTGCTCCAGCCGCATGCGGGACGGGCTGTGCTTGTCACTAGGTAGGACATGAAAAAATATCTGATTACAGGTCTTTTGGTGCTAGTGCCGCTGGTAATTACCATCCTGGTGCTCAAGACACTGATTGGCGTGATGGACCAAAGTCTGTTGCTGCTACCTGAGCAGTGGCATCCACGCAATATTTTCAATCGCGATGTTCCGGGTTTTGGGGTCATTTTGACCTTTGGTATCGTATTTTTGACCGGAGTGATTGCCGCCAACTTTTTTGGCATGCAACTGATTGCGCTGTGGGAAAAACTGTTGCAGCGCCTGCCGGTGGTGAAATCGATTTATTCCAGCGTGAAACAGGTTTCTGATACCTTGTTTTCAGATTCCGGCAATGCATTTCGCAAAGCAGTGCTGGTGCAGTTTCCGCATCAAGGTGCTTGGACCATTGCATTTCTCACCGGTACACCAGGCGGTGATGTGGCGAATCATTTGCATGCTGAGCATGTGAGTGTGTTTGTGCCAACCACCCCTAACCCAACCAGCGGTTATTTTTTAATGTTGCCCAAAGCCGATGTGATTGAGCTGGAAATGAGTGTCGATGAGGCGCTCAAATATATTATCTCAATGGGCGTAGTCGCGCCCGCCAATAAACTACCTAAACTTTTAACTCAATAACTCAATTAAATAAAATCATTATGATGCGTACACATTACTGCGGACATTTAAACCGCGAACACATTGGTCAAACCGTAACACTCTGTGGCTGGGCGCATCGTCGTCGTGACCACGGCGGTGTCATTTTCATCGATTTGCGTGACCGCGAAGGTCTGGCGCAAATTGTGATTGACCCAGACACCAAAGAAGCTTTCGCAATCGCTGAAACGGTGCGTAATGAGTTTGTGCTCAAAGTGGTGTGCAAAGTGCGTGCGCGTCCTGAGGGCACAGTGAATCCTAACTTGCCTACCGGTGAAGTAGAAATGCTGGCGACAGAAATCGAAGTGTTGAATCCTTCGCTCACGCCGCCGTTCATGCTGGATGATGAAAATCTCACCGAAACTGTGCGTCTTGAGCATCGCTACATTGATTTGCGCCGTCCAACCATGCAGAAAAACTTAATGCTGCGCTACAAAGTGGCGAAAAATCTGCGTGATTATCTCGACGAAAACGGCTTCATTGAGGTTGAAACACCGATGTTGACACGCTCCACTCCAGAAGGTGCGCGTGACTATCTGGTGCCTAGCCGTGTGCATCATGGTCAGTTTTTTGCTTTGCCGCAATCACCACAATTATTCAAACAACTGCTGATGGTGTCAGGTTTTGACCGCTATTTCCAAATCACCAAATGTTTCCGTGATGAAGATTTGCGTGCAGACCGTCAGCCGGAATTTACCCAGGTGGATATCGAAACTTCATTCCTGGAAGAGAACGACATCATGGATTTGGTGGAAGAAATGATTCGCCAGATGCTGAAAAAAGTACAGGGTGTGGATTTGCCAGCTAAATTCCCACGTATGCCATTTGCTGAAGCCATGCACAAATACGGCTCTGATAAACCGGATATGCGTGTCACGCTGGAAATCACGGAGCTGACCGATGTCATGAAAGACGTGGATTTCAAAGTGTTTGCCGGTGCTGCCAACATGGCGGGTGGTCGCGTGGCTGCATTGCGCGTGCCTAATGGCGCTGCCATCAGCCGCTCAGAGATTGATGCCTACACTGAGTTCGTAAAAATCTATGGTGCTAAGGGTTTGGCTTACATCAAGATTAACGACACCACCAAATTGAACGAAGAAGGCCTGCAAAGCCCGATTGTAAAAAATATTCACGAAGCTGCCTTACGCGCCATCATTGAGCGCACCGGCGCACAAAACGGCGACATCGTATTCTTCGGCGCAGACAAAACTAAAGTGGTGAACGAAGCGTTAGGCGCCTTGCGTCTGAAAGTGGGTCATGAAAAAGGCCATGTCGATGGCCGCGCTTGGGCGCCATTATGGGTGGTGGATTTCCCGATGTTTGAACATGACGAAGAAGCGGACCGCTGGGTGGCCTTGCACCATCCGTTCACATCTCCCAAAGATGGTCACGAAGATTTGCTCACCACTAATCCGGGTGCGGCACTTTCTAAGGCGTATGACATGGTACTGAACGGCTGGGAAGTGGGTGGTGGTTCTGTGCGTATTCACAAACAGGAAGTGCAATCTAAAGTGTTTGATGCGCTGAAAATCAGCAAGGAAGAAGCCCAAGAAAAATTCGGCTTCTTGCTTGACGCGTTGCAATACGGTGCGCCTCCACACGGTGGTCTGGCGTTCGGCCTAGACCGTTTGGTGACGCTGATGACAGGCGCTGAGTCGATTCGTGATGTAATCGCCTTCCCTAAAACACAGCGTGCGCAATGCCTGATGACCAATGCGCCAAACGAAGTGGACGAGAAACAGCTGCGCGAATTGCATATTCGCGTTCGTTCGCAAAACCCGGTGGCTTAAAAATGCACTTACTTTGCGCTGGCGTTGTTGCAAGCGCTTGTCGTATAAGTTGTACTGTCTGCGAGCTTAAGCCTAGCCAGCGCATTGCGAATTGCATTTTTTTAGGTGGTGAGTAATGGCGATTCCTGATTATCAAACTTTGATGTTACCTTTACTAAAGCATATAGCTGACGAGCAAGAACATCATTTTGGTAATTTGGTGCCGATTCTCTCTAGCGAGTTTAATTTAACACCAGATGAAAGATCTCAACTATTGCCAAGCGGTCAAATGACCACCATTAAAAGCCGCGCTGGTTGGGCAAGGACATATCTTAAGAAAGCTGGATTGTTAGAGCAACCTAAAAGGGGTTTTCTAAAAATAACTAAAAGAGGTTTAGAGGTATTACATCAAAATCCAGAATCAATAAATGTAAAATACTTGGAACAGTTTCCAGAGTTCATTGAATTCAGAGATTCTGGAAAGGTTGTAGATAAGAACATTGATAGTGTTCCAATGGATGGCTCTGGTTTATTTGAGCCTTTCAAAACCGAATATTCGCCTGAAGAAACACTACTAAATATACATGAGAGCCTGAATTCACTACTTGCAGCTGAATTACTGGATAACATCATGTTGTGTTCTCCTGCGTTTTTTGAAAGGCTCGTTGTTGAATTGCTATTAGCTATGGGTTACGGTGGTAGTCGCGCTGACGCTGGCCGTGCTATTGGTCAAAGTGGTGATGGTGGTATAGACGGAATTATTGACGAAGATAAACTTGGGTTGGATTCCATTTATATTCAAGCAAAGCGTTGGGAAGGCTCTGTAGGCCGCCCTGAAATTCAAAAATTTGTAGGGGCACTACAAGGTAACCGTGCGCATAAAGGTGTATTCATCACCACATCAGACTTCACAAAAGAAGCTAAAGATTACGTAAAAAATATCAGTAATAAAGTAGTACTTATTAATGGTTTAACATTAGCGAAACTGATGATAGAAAATAATGTTGGTGTTTCCGTGGCAGCCACATATCAAGTCAAAAAAATAGACTCAGACTATTTTGTAGATGAGTAAGCCAAAATGCCAACCGTTTTAAGAATAGGCGCATTTCGTTTTTTCTTCTATTCAAATGAAGGAAACGAGCCTGTTCATATTCATGTGCAGTCTGGTGGTAAGTTGGCAAAGTTCTGGTTGCAGCCAGTCAATTTAGCGAGCAGTATGAGTTTTAATGCAAAAGAATTGAATCAACTGTTAGCTTTAGTTCGTGAGCATGAAGCTTTGTTTATGGAGGCGTGGAATGACTTCTTTAACGTTAAATAATGAACCTGTTGCGCAGTCCGTAGAGACCTCTGATACGGAGCTTGTGGTAAGACTTACGGATGGACGAGTTTTGTCAGCGCCGCTGGTGTGGTTTCCACGCTTACACAGCGCCACACCTGATAAGCGCAGTAGCTATGAACTGTTGGGCAATGGTGTAGGTATTCATTGGCCTGAATTGGACGAAGATATTAGTGTGGCGGGGTTGTTGGCAGGTATGCCATCGATTGAGTATCGTACAAAGTGACTCTCTGTATTTATTCGAAATTTTCTCTAAACACATCTAAGATTCTAAATTGACTATCAAATCTCTAATCCGCACCATTCCCAATCACCCTAAGCCGGGTGTCCAGTTTCGTGATATCACTACATTGTTGAAAGACCCGCTCGGATTTCGTACGGTGATTGATCTTTTTGTTCAGCATTACGCTGGCAAGCATATTGATAAAATCGCTGGGGTTGAAGCGCGCGGTTTTATCATTGGTGCAGCGCTTGCGCATGCACTTGGTGTGGGGTTCGTGCCTATACGCAAGGCAGGAAGATTGCCAGCAGATAATATCGGCCATGATTACGAGCTGGAATACGGTGTAGATCGTGTGGAAGTGCATGTAGACGCCATTGCGCATGGCGAACAGATTCTGCTGGTAGACGACCTTATCGCTACCGGCGGCACATCACTCGCTGCTATTCATTTAATACAAAAGCTTGGTGGTGTAGTCATGGGTTGTGCGTTTGTGATTGACTTACCCGATTTAAAAGGTTCGCAGCGTTTGAAAGATTGCGGCATAGACGTAATGACACTGTGCGAGTTTGAAGGTGATTGAGTAATCGCAGGGGATTGCGCAACCTTAGTAAGCTTCAATCGATAAAATTCTGAAGGAAATAATATGCCGGTAACTCAGTTGAATCATGTGAATTTGCGCACTCCATATGACACTATGATGAAGTTGAAAGACTTCTATTGTGATGTGGTGGGTTTGACTGTAGGGCCGCGTGAGGGCTTTACCAGTCGCGGGTTTTGGCTCTATATTGGTAGTAAAGATGTGGTCCATCTTGCAGAATATCGTGGTGAGGGTGAGCCACTAACACACGCGCTGACCACACTGGATCATATTTCTTTTACCTGTACTGATCTACCGGGCACAGAAGCGCACCTTAAAAAACACAATATTGACTACTCCATCCGTGATTTGCCGGTGATTAATGTTAAGCAAATCAATTTTAAAGATCCGGTTGGTAATGGCATTGAGCTGTTTTTTTACATGGAAAATGAGTCTCTGACATAGGTCAGAACTCGGGCACTAATTGGCGTTAGAATAACTAAACTTTAATGCTGATTTAAAGTCTTAAAATTGTGGTTTACACAAAGCCAGCAGGCTGAATATTGGGTGGAGGATCTATGAAACTGTATCGTTTTGTGGGTGCGGCATTTATGTGTGTTGCATTGCTGTCTGGGCTGAGTACTGCAGCATTTGCAGAGGCTGACCCTAAACTTTGGCCTGTGGTTAAAGAAGCATTTTTCGCCAAGCGTGATATTCAGGAAGTGGACTTTATTAAAATTGAAGCACCACGCCGTGCTGAGAGTGGTGCCCAAGTGCCGGTGACTTTTAGTTATGACAAAGCTGCCGCAAATGGTGTGGATATCAAAAAAATCTACGTGTTGGTAGATGCTAATCCGATTCAACTGGCAGCTACTTATCATCTCACTGATATGTTAGGTAATTTTCAGCTGGCCACGCGCATCCGCATGGAAACGGATTCATATGTACGTTTAGTGGGTGAATCTGCCGATGGAAAATTGTATATGGCGAAGCGTGAAATTCGTGCTGCAGGTGGCTGTGGTGGCACCGTTGAGAATGACGAATCAGCAGTGAGAGCTGCCGCAGGTAAAATCAAGTTGAATGTAGAAACGCCAGTGGCGTTTGGTAATCCGGCATCGGCTACTTTTAATATTCGTCACGTCATGCGCACAGGCTTGCAGCGTGATCTGGTGTCACAAGGCTATGTACCCGCTTTCTATATCAACAAAACAGCCTTCACCTACAATGGCAAGCCTGTGATGACGGTGGATGTGGGTGTGGGCACTAGTGAAGACCCATACATGAAATTTAACTTTATTCCGGATGCGCCAGGAAAATTAGAAGTGGTGGCGACTGATAATGAAGGTAAAACTTTCACGCATGAGGTTGATGTTAAAAGCTAATTTCATTCAACATTAAATACATCTGAGTGATTGAATGTTCGTTTAAGGCCTCACTAAGAGGCCTTTTTTCATGAGGGATTTTTAATTGCGCAGTGTTAAAATTAACCTGCTTAAATAAAGGGGTATTGTGATGAAAAGTTATCGTAAAGAGTTATGGTTCAATCCACCCACCCGTGTGGCCTTCATTCGCATCACCGAACAAATTCGTGAATGTCTGCGTGAAAGCGGCGTGCGAGAAGGTCTGGTGCTGGTAAATGCTATGCATATCACTGCTAGCGTATTTATTAATGATGATGAGCGTGGTCTGCACCATGATTACACGCAATGGCTGGAGAAGCTTGCTCCTCATGAGCCGGTGAGCAGTTATCGTCATAATGATACCGGTGAAGATAATGCAGATGCCCACATGAAGCGTCAGATTATGGGGCGTGAAGTAGTGGTGGCGATTACTGATGGGCAGCTGGATTTTGGGCCATGGGAACAGATTTTTTATGGTGAGTTTGATGGTAGGCGCAAGAAGCGTGTGCTTGTGAAAATTATTGGTGAATAAATTCAAAACAACTTCGCCATACGGTGTTGCAAATTAAAAAATAGCACCTTACATATGATGAATATGCCGCGGTGCTATTTTTAATTTGCGCCTTGTCTGGCTGTGTTCTTTTGATTTTATTGAGTTTAAGTGAAGTGAACGACCATGATGAAAATTCCTGAACTATTAGCGCCAGCGGGCGATTTGGACCGCATGCGCACCGCGTTTGATTATGGCGCAGATGCTATTTATGCCGGTCAGCCTCGTTATAGTTTGCGTGCGCGCAATAATGATTTTTCTATGGCTAATCTGGAAATCGGCATTAACGAAGCACATGCGCGCGGCAAAAAGTTTTTTGTAGCCAGTAATATTGCGCCGCATAACGCCAAGGTTAAAACCTATATGGCGGATATGGCACCAGTCATTGCAATGAATCCGGATGCGCTGATTATGTCTGACCCTGGCCTGATTATGATGGTGCGTGAAAAATGGCCGGAAATGCCGGTTCACCTCTCTGTACAGGCGAATACCGTGAACTATGCTTCAGTGAAATTCTGGCAGAGTCTGGGATTGACGCGGGTGATTTTGTCGCGTGAATTGTCATTGGATGAAATTGAAGATATTCGCCAGCGCTGCCCGGAAATGGAGCTGGAGGTTTTTGTGCATGGCGCATTGTGCATCGCTTACTCCGGGCGCTGTCTGCTATCAGGTTATTTTAATCAGCGAGACCCTAACCAGGGCACTTGCACTAACAGCTGCCGTTGGGATTACAAAGTACATGACGCTGCTGAAGATGCTGCGGGCGTGATTCGATTGGATGAATTTGACTTCAAAGCAGAAATGGAGAAATCCAGCTTATCGGGTTGTGGCAGCCTGCCGCGTCATCCGCTTGCTGATAAAGTTTATCTGATTGAGGAAAAAGGTCGTCCTGGCGAGTTGCTCCCGATTGAGGAAGATGAGCACGGTACTTACATTATGAACAGCAAGGATCTCCGTGCAATTGAACACGTGGAGCGTCTGATTAAAATGGGCGTAGATTCATTGAAGATCGAAGGCCGCACTAAGTCACGTTACTATGTGGCGCGTACCTGCCAGACTTATCGTCGCGCCATTGATGATGCGCTGGCAGGACGTCCCTTCGATTGGGGCTTATTGGGTGAGCTGGAAAATCTGGCGAATCGCGGCTATACCGATGGCTTTTATCAGCGTCATCACACAGCTGAGCATCAAAACTACAAACAGGGTTACTCCAGTTCCAATCGCAGCCTTTATGTGGGCGATGTGGTTGCTTATGACAGCGAAAAAGGGTTGGCGGATATTGAAGCGCGTAACAAGTTTGCAGTGGGGGATCGTCTGCAGGTGATTCATCCCAAAGGCAATCGAGATGTGCTGGTGGAGCATATGTTTAATAAAAAAGGTGAGCCGATACAGGAGGCTTCGGGCAGTGGCTATTTTGTGCGTCTGCCGATTGCCGCTGAGGATTTGAGTAATGCGATGGTGGTAAAGTATTTATAGAAAGAAATTCAGAAATAGCATTTGAGTTATAAAAAAAACGGGAGCTCAGGCTCCCGTTTTTTTGTGGTGCTGAAAGCTTATTTTTTGGCATTCGCCTGAATGTGACGCTCCAGTTCAGCGATTAAATTCTGCTGATATTGAATGGTTTCTTTTGCCAGGTCGCCTAGAGACAAAATACCCACGACTTTACCGTTATCTACCACCGGTAAATGACGAAAGTTTTTGCTGGTCATAACGCGCATGGCATCCTGAACCGTATCTTCAGGTTTGCCTGAAACAACATTGTGCGTCATCACATCGTTAATTTCAGTCGTCTTGGAGGAGCAACCTTTCAGAATCACCTCACGTGCGTAGTCACGTTCTGAAAAGATACCTACCATTTTTTCATCTTCTACCACGACCAATGCGCCAATTTGATACTCAGCCAATATCACTAGAGCGTCGAATACCGGACGGTGTGGTGCAACCGTAATGACTTGTTTGTGTTTCTTGGCATCAATGACTTGTTGTAAAGTTTTCATGCTGCTCTCCAGATTACTAGTTATTTTGGTGTTATTGAAATATCTCTGTGAACATTCTAGCGAATAAATAATATTTAGGTGAATAAACTATTGACATAGTTAGCTGGCTAACTATAATGTTGCTAATCATGTTGCAACTCAGAGATCTACCTACTAACGAAGTGCTCGGGAAGTTTGCCGAACGCTATCCGGATGCTGATATCAGTGCGGTGTCAGGCTTTCTCCATTTACTGCGCGTGGCCACCGATTTGTCGATTGCGTTGGATGCTTGTCTGAGCAAGCATCAGCTGCTGCAAGGGCGTTGGTGGGTGTTGATTTTGTTGATGCGTGAAGCATCAAAAACTTCAATGCCATCAGTCTTAGCAGAAAAAGCCGGAGTGTCGCGTGCCACTATGACTGGCCTGATAGATGGTTTGGAACAGAGTGGTTTGGTAGAGCGTATATATACCAAAGACGACAGACGTAGCATACAAATCAAACTGACTGATGCCGGGCAGGCCAAACTGGATGAGGTGATGCCCGACTATTATCGGAGAGTGCGCAAATGCATGCGGGCACTCGATGCAGATAAGCGTGAACAGCTACAACAACTGCTTGAGCTTATCCATTTAGGTACGCCTGCTTTAACCGAATAAGTCCACCTATTAAGTCTAGAGTTTTATTCAATTCGAAAGGAAAAATCATATGTCAAATATTCAAGCACAAATCGCCGCTGTTAATGCAAAATTCGATCAGGCGTTCAACGCAAAAAACCCTGCGGATATTGCTCCGCTATATGCAGATAACGCAGTGGTGATGCCTGCACCTGCTGGCGAACCAGTATCAGGTGTAGCTGCAATTGAGACATTTTTTGCGGGTTTGATTAATGCGGGTGTGATTGAGCATCAACTGACATTGACCGAAGCAGTGGAAGATGGCAATCTGGCTTATCAGCGTGGCAAATGGGCTGCAGCCATGATAAACGAACAAGGTGAGAAACAAAGTTTCGGTGGCAATGTGCATCTGGTATATCGCAAACAGACAGATGGCAGCTGGAAAGCCGTGACCCACATCTGGAACTAAACCCAATCGGACTGAACACTGAGAACAGCATGCATCCAAACAAAACAGTGGTGATACGCGCGTTTATCGCACTCATGGTACTGACCGCCATCTGGGGTTATAACTGGGTGGTGATGAAGAGTGCGCTGGAATATGCAGGTGCATTTCAGTTCGCTGCGCTGCGCACAGTGCTCGGCGCGGTGTGTTTGTTTGCCGTGATTATCTATATGCGTAAATCGCTGCGTGTGCGCGAAATGCCTACGTTAATACTGCTTGGTTTATTGCAGACCAGCGGTTTTACCGGCCTGCTGATTTGGGCGTTGGTGGAGGGCGGGGCAGGTAAAACTGCCGTACTCACTTATACCATGCCGTTCTGGGTGATGGTGCTGGCGTGGCCGCTGTTGGGTGAAAAACTACGTGGCTTGCAATGGCCGGCTGCCGTGCTGTCTACCATGGGCATGCTGTTTATATTAGATCCGATGCACTTAGGTACCGACACTTTCAGCATGTTCTTGGCAGTCATGTCGGGTGTGTTTTGGGCGATGTCGGTGATTGTGGCTAAAAAATTACACCAGCGGGAGCCAGATCTTGATTTGCTTACGCTGACTGCGTGGCAGATGTTGTTCGGCTCAGTGCCGCTGGCGGCCGCAGCATTCATGATTCCGGCAGCGGAAATTCAATGGACACCCTATTTTATTGGTGCGGTCATTTTTAATTCTGTATTCTGCAATGCATTGGCCTGGTTACTGTGGCTGTATGCTTTGCAGCGCTTGAGTGCGGGTGTTGCCAGTATGTCATCCATGCTGGCACCGGTCATTGGCGTTGTGGCAGCATGGATTCAGCTCAATGAAGTGCCCAGCACAACAGAGTTGATAGGCATGGCGTTGATTGCAGCTTCTCTCGTGATTATTTCTATTATCAGCATTCGTAAACATACGCCGATTGACCCTGCGATGGCGCAGGAGTAGGCATAGTTTCCCATCAAGCCCAGCATTATATTGCCGCGGTGCCTGTGATAAAATCATCCCTATTTGATTAGTATTTAAAGGGTTCAGGCATGGCTGGTCATAGTAAGTGGGCAAATATCCAACACCGCAAAGGTCGTCAAGACGCTAAACGCGGCAAAATTTTCACAAAAATCATCAAGGAAATCACCGTTTCAGCGCGTTTGGGCGGTGGCGACCCCAATATGAATCCGCGTCTGCGTGCCGCGGTGGCACTGGCAAAAGAAGAAAACATGCCATCTGACAACATCACGCGTGCTATTAAAAAAGGTACCGGTGAGCTGGAAGGCGTCAACTACGAAGAAATTCGCTACGAGGGATATGGCATCAATGGCGCTGCCATCATCATCGATTGCTTAACCGACAATAAACAGCGCGCAGTAGCGGATGTGCGTCATGCGCTGACCAAGTTCGGCGGTAATTTGGGCACGGATGGCTCAGTAGCCTTCATGTTCAAACACTGTGGCAGCCTAGTCTATGAGCCCGGCACATCAGAAGACAAAGTCATGGAAATTGCACTGGAAGCGGGCGCTGAAGATGTGGTCACTAATGATGACGGCAGTATCGAAGTGATTACACCGCCGAATGATTTTTTGGCGGTAAAAGAAGCGATGGAAGCGGCAGGTCTTAAGGCTGTGCTGGCTGAGGTGACCATGAAAGCCATGAACGAAGTTGAGTTTACCGGTGACGATGCGGTGAAAATGCAGAAAATTCTCGATGCATTGGAAGACTTGGATGACGTTCAAGAAGTCTACACTTCAGCGGTCATTGAAGACTAAATCTGTATAGCCATGTGCGTGATATATTCGAGAAGCATTTGAACGGCATCAGAATCTTAGGTATAGATCCAGGTTTAAGGCTTACTGGCTTTGGTGTGATTGAAAAAGTCGGCGAGAAAATTTCATACGTTGCAAGTGGCACCATCAAAACGGCCAGTGCCAAGAAAAATCCGGTAGAGGGTGAGGATGACCGAGAAGAGCTTCCTGCCAGACTGAAGGTGATTTTGGAAAGCTTGTTTGAGGTCATTGATACTTACCAGCCGCAACAGGTCGCGATAGAAAAAGTCTTCGTGAACGTCAATCCGCAATCCACTCTTTTGCTGGGTCAAGCGCGTGGTGCAGCTATTAGCGCGGCGGTGATACGCAATCTCAGTGTGGCTGAATATACCGCTTTGCAGGTGAAGCAATCTGTAGTCGGAAACGGTCATGCACAAAAAGAACAGGTGCAGGAGATGGTAAAGCGTTTGTTAAATCTGCCTGCAGCACCCAAACCCGATTCAGCCGATGCACTGGCTTGCGCCATCTGTCATGCGCATGGCGGGCAAGGTTTGGGCAAGCTCGCCACTGCAGGCTATCGTGTTCGTGGTGGTCGATTAATTTAATGCAATCATTCGAGTTGCCATTCTTCTTACTTCAATATCATCAAAAAAATTTCAAGGCTTGCCTGTGCTACAGGCCTTGCGCTATTGTTAACGCTTATTCGTGATAGGAAAGCGCATGATCGGTCGTATACATGGAATTTTGCTGGAAAAGACACCACCTCTGGTGTTGATTGACTGCAACGGTGTGGGTTATGAGTGCGAAGTGCCGATGAGCACTTTTTATCAATTACCTGCAGTTGCTGAAAAAGTGACGCTACTCACCCACTTTGTGGTGCGTGAAGATGCCCAGCTTTTGTATGGGTTTGCCACGCAGCAGGAGCGCGCGACTTTTAGGCAGTTGCTCAAGGTAAACGGAATCGGCGCGAAATCAGCGTTATCCATTCTGAGTGGACTTTCAATTGACGATTTAGTACAGGCCGTTGCGTTGCAAGAGACCGGCATGCTGACACGCGTACCAGGGGTGGGTAAAAAAACTGCCGAGCGCCTGTTGCTTGAATTAAAAGATAAATTCACCCTGGAAGGCGTTGCCGCCATGACTGCCAATCAGCCGAAATCAGCCAGCAGTGATGTGCTGAACGCCTTGCTGGCTTTAGGCTATAACGAAAGAGAAGCGCTAGCTGCAGTAAAGCTGCTGGATAAAGATACCAGTGTCAGCGACGGTATCAAGCAAGCATTAAAGTTGCTTTCCAAATGATTGATCAAGCACGTTTTTAGGCTGCATTTTGGGTTAAAATTTGTGCGTGAAATTAAACTTGGGTGATTTGAATAGGCTAGTAAAATCGCTCGCTTCGAAAACTGCTCACTTTGAGATGAGTTAAGTCATGATCAACACCAACCAAATTGCACGCATTGCATTAATCGCCCTGCTGATTATTGGTTGTTTTTATGTGCTGCGGCCTTTTATGGCTGCCGTTTTATTTGCAGCCGTATTCTGTGTGTTTACGTGGCCGATGTACCACCGTCTGTGGTTGCGTTTGGGCAAGCGCGATGGTTTGGCCGCGATGACCATGACCTTGTTTTTATCGGTGGCAGTGATCATCCCGATGGCTTATCTGGCGACGGGTTTGGCGGAATCAGTTGCCATTTTGATGGATGAAATTCAATCTACATTACAAAATCTGCAGCCTCAAGCACCTGAGTGGCTAGCGAATTTACCATTCGTTGGTCAGCAGCTGACGGATGCCTGGCAGCGTGCGGTAGTTGGTCATGAAGAGCTGACAAAACTGTTAAGCCAGTATGCGGAGCCACTGCGAAAATTTATGCTGCACGCAGTTCAGATGCTGATGGGCGGTTTTTTGCAGATGTTGCTGGTGGCATTTGTTGCCTTCTTTTTTTATCGAGATGGCCGCAGTCTTGGCAAGGCCGTATTTTTAATGGTGCACAGGCTGGGCGGTGAATTGGGCGAGGAAATGCTTACACTATCATGCAGCACCGTCAAAGGTGTCATGTTGGGTATTTTTGGTACGGCGTTGGCACAATCCACCGTTGCTTTATTCGGCTTTTGGCTGGCAGGTGCACCTGTACCGCTGCTGCTGGCTTTGGCGACGTTTTTCCTGTCAGTTATTCCCATCGGACCGCCTCTGGTGTGGGGCGGCACGGCACTTTGGCTGTTTAACCATGGCGATCACGGCTGGGCAGTGTTTATGGCTTTGTATGGTTTGCTCGCTATCAGCACGGTCGATAACGTGATTAAACCGATTCTGATCAGTCATTCCTCTCACCTGCCTTTATTGTTAGTCGTGCTGGGTGTGCTGGGTGGTGCGATTGCCTTTGGTTTTATTGGCATATTTTTAGGCCCTACCTTGTTAGCTGTAGGGTTAACTCTGATTTCACATTGGGTTGCATTGCAACACAGAGAGAATAGATAAGTTTTATGATAGAAACCGATCGTTTAATTGCCGCCGAGAGCGTAAGCCCGCAGGAAGAAGCGTTGGAGCGCGCGCTGCGCCCTAAAATTCTGGATGAGTATATTGGCCAGGAGAAAGCGCGTGCGCAGCTGGAGATTTTTATTAATGCTGCGCGTGGCCGTAGTGAGGCACTGGACCATGTGCTGCTGTTTGGTCCGCCAGGCTTGGGTAAAACTACACTAGCGCATATTATCGCCAAGGAAATGGGTGTAAATATGCGTCAGACTTCCGGCCCTGTGCTGGAACGTGCGGGCGATTTGGCCGCATTACTGACCAATCTTGAGCCTAACGATGTGTTGTTTATTGACGAAATTCATCGCTTATCACCTGTGGTGGAGGAAATTTTATATCCAGCGATGGAAGACTATCGATTGGATATCATGATAGGCGAAGGTCCGGCTGCACGTAGCGTGCGTCTTGATCTGCCGCCGTTTACGCTGGTGGGAGCAACCACGCGTGCCGGGATGCTGACTAATCCTTTGCGCGACCGTTTTGGTATTGTTTCGCGGCTGGAGTTTTATACTTCGCAAGAATTAGGACAGATTGTGCAGCGATCAGCCGGTCTGCTGGAGGTGGAAATGGAAGACAGCGGTGCGCTGGAAATTGCCAAGCGTTCCCGTGGCACACCACGTATTGCTAATCGACTGTTGCGACGCGTGCGTGACTATGCACAAGTAAAAGCGGATGGTGTGGTCACTGCTGAAATTGCCGATGCAGCACTCAAAATGCTCGATGTAGATAAGCTGGGTTTTGATGTGATGGATAGGAAGCTGCTGCTGGCGGTGCTGGAAAAATTTGCCGGTGGGCCGGTGGGGCTGGATAATCTAGCGGCTGCGATTGGTGAAGAGCGCGACACCATAGAAGACGTACTTGAGCCTTATCTGATTCAGCAGGGTTATCTCATGCGCACGCCGCGTGGACGTGTGGCTACCAGTCAGGCATATCAGCATTTTGGTTTGGCCATGCCTTCATCTTTGGCGAATGGTGAGCTGTGGCAACAATAACATTAATGCGTAACGAAACTGAACATATTTACCCTAGCTTTCACTGGCCGATACGCGTTTACTATGAAGACAGTGATGCCGGCGGGGTGGTGTATCACTCCAATTATCTGAACTTTATGGAGCGCGCCCGCACTGAATGGTTAAGGCACTTGGGTTTTGAGCAGCCGCAATTGCGTACTGCGCTAGGCGTGATTATCGTGGTGCACAGCATGCACATTGCGTTTAAAGCACCGGCTTATTTTAACGATATGCTGCGGATTGCCTGTAGCCTTACCAAAGTCGGTCGTGGAAGTTTAGAAATGCAGCAGAAAATTACACGCGGTGATACGGCTCTGATAGAAGCGAGTGTGAAGCTGGCTTTCGTGGATGCTGACACCTTCAGGCCAGTGGCAATTCCTGGCGATATTAAATTGGCCATGTCAAAAAACTTTGTATGAAATTTAACCTATATATGTTCACTAGAACGCTTTAATTAAAACGCTTTAACTAGAATCGATAATGTGGAGAAATGATGAACGCAAACAGTGATATGTCGTTTTACACCCTGATTGCAGGTGCCAGTCTGCCCGTGCAATTGGTGATGCTGATATTGGTGGTGACATCACTATTTTCATGGTGGTACATTTTTATCAAAGTTGCCAGTATCAAACGCGCTGAAAAAAATGCCGAAAGTTTTGAAGAAACTTTCTGGACGGGGGGCGACCTGAATAAATTATATGAAGGAGTGACCGCAGGCCGCCGCAAGCCGCAGGGCATGGCCAGTATTTTTGAAGCTGGCTTTAAAGAATATGTAAGACATAAACAACAAGCGCGCATGGAAGTTTCTGACGTGATGGAAGGCGCACGCCGCGCTATGCGAGCTGCCTATAATCGCGAGATGGATGACCTGGATGCACACTTACCTTTCTTGGCGTCCGTCGGTTCGGTCAGCCCATATATCGGTTTGTTTGGTACGGTATGGGGCATCATGAATGCGTTCAGAGGTTTATCCAATGTTGCCCAAGCCACTTTGACGCAGGTTGCCCCAGGTATCGCTGAGGCATTAGTGGCAACAGCGATTGGTCTGTTCGCCGCGATTCCAGCAGTGATTGCGTACAACCGTTTTGCCAGTTCGGTAGATAGACTCTCGGTACGCTACGAGAGTTTTATGGAAGAGTTTACCAATATCCTGCAACGCAAGTCATAAAGGCAGAATACGATGTCCCGTACACGCAAACGTCGCATGATGAATCAGATTAACGTCGTACCCTATATCGACGTGACTTTGGTGTTGTTGGTTATTTTCATGGTTACGGCGCCCATGACTAACCCCGGTGTGGTGGAACTGCCAGGTGCAGGCCAAAGTTTAAATCAGCCTAAACTGCCGCCGGTTGTGGTCACCGTGAAGAAAGATGGTGCTATCGAATTGGAGGGTAAAACCCTGCCGCGTGACGCCATGCTGGCGGAAGTGAAAAATCAGCTGGTGAAATCACCGGAGCGTTCAGTCGTGATTGCCGCTGACAAAAGTGTTAAATATGAAGATGTGATTGGTGTCATGGATGTGTTGAAAACCAATCAGGTAGATAAAGTGGGATTGTTATTAAAGCCTTTGTAGGTATTGCTTGAAATGATGTTGCGCGCGCGTGAAACCCCAGACTCAATCAAAGCCGGCATATTGTCGGTGATGGTGCACGTGCTGTTGCTGGGAGCGCTGTTAATTTCATTTAATTGGAAAACCACACATCCGGTCAGCATTGCGCAGGTAGAGTTATGGGATAGTTTGCCTACAGAAACCGTGCAACCCGCGCCTGTAGAGGTGACTCCACCGCCAGAGCCAGTTAAGCCGGAGCCGACCCCTGAACCTGTTAGAGTAGAGCCGCCGCCAGCACCGGAACCCAAACCAGAACCTCAGCCCGAAATCGCGATTGAGAAAAAACCGGTGAAACAGGAGCAGAAAAAAGAGCTGCCCATAACTGATTTGAAAGCAGAGCAGGCACGCAAAAAACTGCTAGAACAAATCCGTCAGGAAGATTTAAAGAACGCGCCAAAAGAGCCCCCTAAAGATAACAGTGAAGCGATTAAGAAGTTGCAGCAAGCCCTGTTGAATGAGGACAAAGCTTTAGAAGCTAAGAATTCTGGTGCACCTAAAGTTTCTAGCGCGAGTGTGGGTGAAGTGAATGAATTTAAGGCCAAAATTCAGGCCAAAATCCGCGGCAACGTGAACAAATCCTTATGCGGCAGCGGTAATCCAGAGCTTAAATTTGAAATCGGTTTGATTCCTACGGGTGAGCTGAGTAGTGCGCCAAAATTAGTAAAATCAAGTGGCAACGCGGCGTGCGACGATGCAGTGGAGCGTGCGATTCGCGTTTCGGAGCCGCTTCCGTTGCCAGCTGATCCGGCATTGTTTACAGAATTCAGGAACCTCAAGCTGACATTCCGACCTAATGAATAGCTGAAGTGGACATTCTAAATCACTAAACTTTTCGAGATATCGTTGTCAATTTGAATAAATACACTTTGACGGCTGTGAATGCTGAAACGATTGCAGTAGAATTTTTAACCTCACATGTAACATTAAGCCAGCCCATGAAAAAACTGTTTAAATTATTTCAGCCTTTGTTTTTGATGCTAGGTTTATCAGTGAGCACACTGGTAAACGCTGCGCTTGAAATTGAAATTACTGGCGGTGGAGCGCAGCAGATTCCAATTGCCATCGTTCCATTTGCTCAGGCTGGTGTGGCCACGCAGGAGAAAATGTCAGACATTATTGCCGCTGATTTGCGCCGCAGCGGTTTGTTTCGTGTGTTAGAAACTGCAGGGGTTGCAAGCCGCCCGAGTGAGCTGGTTCAGGTAAAGTATCCAGAATGGGCGGTGCTGCAGGCGCAGGCGATTACTGTGGGTAATATCACTGCCTTGCCTGGCAACCGTTTGAAGGTGTCATTCGGTTTGGGGGATGTGCTTAAACAATCAACTCTAGTCAGCATGGAATACAATATCGCACCCAACCAGTTAAGACTGACCGCACACAAAATTGCCGATGAAATATATCAGAAATTAACCGGCGAAGGCCCTATTTTTGCCAGTCGCATCGCTTACATCAGCAAAGTGAATAAACGTTACTCGCTGCAGATTGCGGATGCCGATGGCGTGAATCCGCAAACCGTTGTTGCTTCCAATGAGCCGATTATTTCACCGGCCTGGTCACCGGATGGTACTAAGATAGCCTATGTGTCTTTCGAAAAGAAAAAACCGATTATATTTGTGCAGTCCCTGACCACCGGCCAGCGTTTAACATTGGCAAGCTTCAAGGGGAATAACAGTGCGCCCAGCTGGTCACCCGACGGCACTAAACTGGCAATCGTATTAAGTCACTCTGCAAACTCGCAGGTTTACACTATTAATGCTGATGGCACAGGCCTAAAGCAACTGATTCAAAGCAGTGCGATTGATACTGAGCCGGTATGGTCGCCGGATGGCAGATGGATCTATTTCACCTCTGACCGTGGTGGCAATCCACAAATTTATAAGGTTTCAGTGTTGGGTGGCGCAGCGCAACGTGTCACTTTTCAGGGCGATCATAACTTAAGCCCTCGTATCTCGGCTGATGGTAAAACATTGGCAACAGTGCGCAGAGATGGTGGTCGCTACAGCATTGCGGTGCAGGATTTAATGAGTGGTCAAGTGCAGACTTTGAGTCAGGGTGGACAGGATGAGTCGCCAAGTTTTGCCCCTAACGGCCGTGTTATACTCTATGCGACAAGAGCAGCTGGCCGTGGTGCTTTGGCTGCGGTGTCAGCAGATGGCAGGGTTAAACAGCGCTTGAGCGAGTCCGGTGGTGATATTCGTGAACCTGCATGGGGCCCTTTGTTGAATTAGTGCTCATTGAAGCGGTTTTCAATAGTGCGTACTGATAGTTGCTAATCAGCAACTTATAAATTTGAGGAGAATAAAATGAACAATAGCATCTTAAATAAAAAACTCTTAGGGAGTTTAATCCTGGCGATGGCATTGTCAGCTTGTAAAAGCACCCCGATGGCTGATAAGCCTGCAGCAGTTGAGGATAAAAGCCCACAGACAGCTTCTCAACCTACTGCACCAGCTTCAGATAGCACTGGTGCAGATACAGCGGCGGCTAATGATTCTGCAGTGAGCGGTAATCCATTGACTGATCCAAACAATATTTTGTCTAAACGCAGCATCTACTTTGACTTTGACAAAGATACGGTGAAAGAAGAGTTCCGTCCGCTGATTGAGGCGCATGCAAAATACTTGAGCGAGCATGGAAATGCTAAGGTTATTTTGCAAGGCAATGCCGACGAGCGTGGTACACGTGAATACAACTTATCACTTGGTCAGCGCCGTGCAGTGGCCGTGAAAAAATCGCTCAACCTGTTAAGTGTCAAAGATCAACAGATTGAGACTGTAAGCTTTGGTGAAGAGAAAGCTGCTGCAGGTTGTGCAGACGAGTCTTGCCACCAAACTAACCGTCGCGTAGATATTGTTTACGAAGGCGAATAAGCAAGAGTAGAGCGTTAAAACATGAAAAAACTGATTCTGACTAGCCTGTTTTTAACAGCGCAAATATTTTCTTGCGGCGGCCATGCGGCTTTGTTTGACGACACTGAGGCGCGAAAGAAAATTCTTGAAGTTGAAAAAAATATGCAAACTCAGAATCAGGCGACTCAGTCTGTTTTGAGTGAGATTAAAGCCAAGCAGCAGACTTTGGAGCAAAGGGTAACTGCATTAGAAACGATTGCTAAAAACGGCCTCGTCGAAATGCAAACACAGGTGGATGCATTGAAACAGGAAATCGCCCGATTGAACGGTGATTTGGAACTAGCGAGACACAATCTGGATCTCGCCCAGCAACGCCAAAAAGATTTATATACTGATACGGATACGCGTCTACGTAAACTAGAATCTACCCCAGCTGCCGCTGTGCCTCCAGCAGCCACAGATACTGCTGCGGCACCAAGTGCTGATAAACCGGCTGTCGAAAAAGAATCCGAAGAGCAAAAATTGCTGCAGCAGGCGCATGGCTTTTCTAAAGATGGCAAGCATAAGGAAGCCTTCGCAGCTTATGATAAATTTCTGAAAGATTATCCAAATAGCACATTGGCACCAGATGCGATGTATGGCTTGGGTTATTCGCAATTTGCGCTGAAAAATTACAAATCTTCGATTGCTACCCAGCAAAAATTATTGGATGCGCACCCAGACAGCGCTAAAGCGCCAGATGCGATGTTGAATATGGCCAATAGCCAAATTCAGCTGGGACAGGTCACCAATGCTAAGAAAACCCTGCGAGAATTAATCAAGAAATATCCTGATAGTGGCGTGACGCCAACCGCGCAAAAACGATTGAAATCGTTAGAGGCTATTGGTTAATCTCTAACTAAACATTTGCCGATTGAAACACCTGCTTAGCCAGCTTAGGTTTAGCGTATTGACTGATTTAAGATAAAATAGCGCCAATTTACTGGCGCTATTTTGTTTTTTCAGCGTTGATCCAATCATCGAATCCTAATGAAACTTAAAATTCACGAAATTTTCCACTCGTTGCAAGGTGAATCTAGCCGTGTAGGTTTGCCAACGGTGTTTGTGCGCCTGACCGGCTGCCCGATGCGCTGCGTCTATTGCGATACGGCCTATGCGTTTAGCGGGGGCAGTAATATGGAAATCAGTGACATCATGGCTAAAGTCGCAAAGTATGGTACCCAGTATGTCACAGTGACTGGCGGCGAGCCGCTCGCGCAAAAGGCTTGTTTGGTGCTGTTAAAGGAATTATGTGATGCCGGCTATAACGTTTCACTTGAAACGGGTGGTGCGATTGATATTAGTCCAGTAGATAAACGGGTGTCGGTCATTTTGGATATCAAAACGCCTGATTCCGGCGAGCTGGAAAATAACTTCTGGCCCAATCTGCAGCAGCTCAAAGCAGGCGATGAAGTGAAATTTGTGCTGTGCAGCCGTGCTGATTACGACTGGGCAAAAGGTATATTGAGCCAGCATCAGCTTAATAAAAAATGCCCTGTGCTATTTTCACCAGTTTACAGTCAACTTAATCCTACCGATTTGGCAAATTGGATAGTGACAGACCAATTGCCGGTGCGTATGCAAGTCCAGCTGCATAAGATTCTTTGGGGCGAAAAACCAGGGGTCTGAGAATGAATACTAATACCCAACAATCACCACGTGCAGTGGTGCTACTTTCCGGCGGATTGGATTCTGCGACTGTCCTGGCGTATGCGCGCAGCCACGGCTACGAATGTTATTGTTTGAGTCTGGATTATCATCAGCGCCATATTGCAGAACTAAATGCGGCAAAACAAGTGGCGCAGGTGTTGGGGGCAAAAGCTCACAAAACGGTGCAGCTGGATTTATCGCTATTTGGAGGCTCTGCACTGACGGATGATGCAATCGCGGTTCCAGAGGCTGCCTCTGAAGGTATTCCGGTGACTTATGTGCCTGCGCGCAATACTATTATGCTGTCTTTGGCTTTAGCGTGGGCGGAAGTGCTGGAAGCGCAGGATATTTTTATCGGAGTGAACGCGCTGGATTATTCAGGTTATCCGGATTGCCGTGGTGAGTATGTCAAAGCGTTTCAGAATATGGCGAATTTGGCGACCAAGAGTGCGGTCGAAGGCAAAACTATCACAGTTCATGCGCCTTTAATTGATATGACCAAGGCGCAGATTGTGCGGTTGGGTAGTTCACTGGGGTTGGATTATGCAATGACCGTTTCCTGTTATCAGGCCAACAGTGCGGGTGAGGCCTGCGGTGTCTGTGACTCTTGCCGTCTACGCCGGGAGGGGTTTTTTGCAGCAGGTATGCACGACCCTACGCGCTATCAAAAACGCCTTTAATTGAATATCGATGCATTTTTGGGTGTAATTTTCTCGCAAGCTTTTAAATTGTTATTGGTGCTAGAGCTGCAGGTTAAGCTTAATCTCTAAATGACATAGATAAATCGCTTGCCAAACAACACTTAAATAACGTAAAATCCGCGCCTTTCTGCTTTAAATTTTTCTAAAAGAGAACAAAGATTATGGTTATTATTCGTTTAGCTCGTGGTGGCGCGAAAAAAACTCCTTTCTACAACGTGGTTGTAGCTGACTCACGTAACCGTCGTGATGGCCGCTTTATTGAGCGTGTTGGTTTTTACAATCCATCAGCCAGCGCAAACGCTGAAGGCTTGCGTATCGACTTGGCGCGTGTTGCGCACTGGCAAAACAATGGTGCTCAATTATCTGACACAGTTGCACGCTTGGTGAAATTTCACGCAAAAGGCCCAGAAGCTGCGCTTGCTGCTAAAGCTAAAGACGCTGCTGACGCTGCTAAGGCTGAAGCCGATGCACAAGCTGCCGCGGAAGCGGAAGCTGCTAAAGAAGCTGCAGCCGTTGCAGAAGAGGCACCAGCTGCAACTGAAGAACCAGCTGCTGACGCTTAATCACTGTGGCCTGTATTGTGCAGGCCTATAAGTGGATAAGCCAAGGTAGATTGGATCAATTCAGATTGGATTTAGATTTTGGCAGATGATGTGATGGTAGTCATGGGGCGCGTTGTTGCGCCCTACGGCGTTTTTGGTTGGCTTAAAGTTGTGCCTGATACAGAAGCCATTGACGGCTTGTTTGATTATGACAACTGGTGGCTGGGCAAAGGTGATCACTGGCGCGAGATGGAAGTTGAAACCGCCAAAATTCACAATGATGTCATTCTGGTAAAGTTGCAAGGCATTGATGACCGTGATGCGGCATTTGCATGCAAAGGGCAACAGATTGCGGTGCCAAGAGCGCTACTGCCAGAGCCGGATGAGAACGAATATTACTGGTCAGATTTGATCGGTGTGCGTGTCAAAAATCTGCAAGGTGTAGATTTTGGTGTGATTCATGATGTGTTGGAAACCGGCGCTAATGATGTGATTGCGGTGCGCTCGGATGAGCAGGTAGCCGAATCCGGACAAGCGAAAGCTAAGCCTGTGGAGAGACTGCTGCCTTTTATTGCATCGGTTGTTTTGGAAGTGGATTTAAAAGCCAAAACCATGCTGGTCGATTGGGATCCAGACTTTTAGTCGATATTCAAATCATGCCCAATAATCTTGAAGCATACAGATTTGATATCGTCACGCTGTTTCCTGAAATGTTTGATGCAGTCACGCAATATGGCATCACAAGTCGGGCATTACAGCAAAATATTTATGCTGTGCAGTATTGGAATCCGCGTGATTTTACGACTGATAACCATAAGACGGTAGATGACAGGCCTTATGGCGGTGGCCCCGGCATGGTGATGCTGATAGAGCCACTAGAAAAATCGATTCAGGCTGCAAGAGCAGCGCAAATCGCAGAGAATAAAACGCCTTGGGTTGTGCATGTGTCGCCGGCAGGGAAGCCGCTCACGCATGACAAGGTGATGCAGCTTAGCAAGAAACAAGGTTTGGTCATATTAGCCAGCCGCTATGAAGGTGTCGATCAGCGCTTGATTGATGCCGAGGTGGATGAGGAAATCTCCATCGGTGATTATGTATTAAGCGGTGGTGAATTGCCCGCGATGGTGCTGATGGATGCGATCATTCGCCAGTTGCCTGGCAGCTTAGGTGATAGCGATTCAGCCATCGAAGATTCATTTGTTAATGGTCTGCTGGATTGCCCGCATTACACCAGACCGGAAGAATATAAAGGCGTAAAGGTACCTGAAGTATTGATGTCAGGTAACCACGCAAATATCAAGCAGTGGCGTTTAAAAATGTCATTGCAGCGAACCCGGGACCAACGTCCCGATTTATTGGCCGCAAGGTCGTTGACGAAAGAGGAGTCTAGGCTGCTAGCGCAAGATGAATAGCAGGTACGAGACCTTCATAACTAAAAGGAACCACATAGGGAAACCAGTGGATAAGTAAAATGGCAGATATTATTAAAATGTTGGAACAGGAAGAAATTGCCCGTTTAGGTAAAAGCATTCCTGACTTCGCACCAGGCGATACCGTAGTGGTAGGCGTTAACGTGGTTGAAGGTAACCGTAAGCGTGTACAAGCATACGAAGGTGTTGTGATTGCTAAGCGTAATCGTGGTTTGAACTCATCATTCATTGTACGTAAAATTTCTTCAGGTGAAGGTGTTGAGCGTACGTTTCAAACTTACTCACCATTGATCGCCAGCATTGAAGTGAAACGTCGCGGTGATGTTCGTCGTGCAAAACTGTACTACTTACGTGAGCGTTCAGGTAAATCAGCGCGTATTAAAGAAAAATTGGTGGCACGTGACAAAGAAGTCATGGCGCCAACAGAAAACGCTTAATTTAAGCGCGTTTCTTAAAACCCCAACAGATGTTAGTCGTTGGGGTTTTTTATTATCCAAATTTTTTATAAGCTAAGGTTTGCGTGCCACCAGCTTTGGTTTACCATCTGCTTATGACGACTGACGACGCAATCATTCAAACCCCGTTTGGCGCTGTGGCTGTGAGTGTGCATAACACCCAGCTGGCGATAGAGTTACTGGTTCGGCCGCCCTCTAATGCGCTTCAAATTGCCAAGCAATCTTCAAACGCGTTGGTAAAACAAGCGTGTCAGCAAATCATGGCATATCTGCAAAATCCTCATCAAGCTTTTAATATTCCGTTGTCGCAACATGGCACCGCTTTTCAGCAGCGTGTATGGCAGGCGATTGCCGCTATTCCTTGCGGACAAGTCCGCACTTATGGTGAGCTGTCAACAGAGATTGGCTCAGGCCCCAGAGCCGTTGCCAATGCCTGTGGCGCTAACAATCTGCCTTTGGTAGTGCCCTGTCACCGTGTTGTGGCGCAAAGTGGCTTGGGTGGTTTTATGCAGGGCAAACAGGGTGGCTTAAACATTAAACAATGGCTGTTGCAACATGAAGGTGTGCGTCTGTGAGTGAGCATATACTTACATCTGAGAACCCAATCAGGAAAGAAGATCAGCTGGAGCTAGATATATTTATTGACCATTTGTGGCTAGAAGATGGTCTGTCCAAAAATACATTGAGCAGTTATCGTCAGGATTTAACCGCGTTTGCTATATGGCTCTATCCTCAGCACCAACAACTGCTCAGTGCTACTCAGGCTGATATTCAGCAATACCTCGCAGTTAAATTTCCGCACAGCAAACCACGCAGCATTGGGCGCTTGATAGCCAGTCTGCGGCGCTTTTATCGCTATTGTCTGCGTGAAAATAAAATCAGCGCAGATCCCACATTGCAGATTGAGTCGCCTAAACTGCCGCGCAGTTTACCCAAAAGTTTGAGTGAAGATGAAGTAGTTGCTTTGCTTAAAGCGCCAAATTTAAATGAACCAGCTGGATTACGTGACAGAGCCATGCTGGAGTTGTTATATGCCTGCGGTCTGCGAGTGTCTGAGCTGGTGGGCATTAAAACGACAGAAGTAAGCTTGGCTGATGCTGTGGTGCGGGTGACGGGTAAAGGTAGTAAAACGCGATTAGTACCCATGGGAGAAGAGGCGGCTGATTGGATAGGCCGCTATCTCAAACAGGCGCGACCGGAGATTTTGCAAAAACGTTTAAGCGATGCCTTGTTTGTAACGAATCGCGGCGAGGCGATGACACGTCAGGCATTCTGGTATTTGATTAAACGCTATGCCTTGTTAGCTGGCATTCACAAACATTTGTCGCCGCATGTGCTGCGTCATGCCTTTGCAACTCATTTATTAAATCACGGGGCAGATTTGCGCGTGGTGCAGATGCTGTTGGGGCATTCGGATATTTCAACCACGCAGATTTACACGCATGTGGCGCGTGAACGTTTGAAAAAATTACATTCGCAACATCACCCCAGGGGCTAAACTTCTCCTCACCTTTTAAGGGGGAGGGTTAGGGTGTGGGTAAGAAAACGGTCTATTAATTAACTTTCTGCCTCTGGATAATCACCCCCAACGCTTTCAATCCCGGCAATATCGCTGGTTTGGAAACTTTCACTTTAACCTTGGCGGCATTAAATTCGCTCAAGATCAGCTGACACACATGTTCAGCCAGTGCTTCCACTAATTTGAAACTATTTTTTTGCAGTGTTTCACGTATGCGCGCCACTACTTGTCCGTAATCGATAGTGTCCGCTACATCATCACTGCTGCAAGCTTTACTTAAGTCATAGTCAATTTCAATATCTAGAATGATGGTTTGCGCTACCATGCGCTCCCAATCGGGAACGCCGAGTTTGGTTTGCACTTTGACTTCACTTAAGAATATGGTGTCCATAAATATAATGCCTCGGGTATGCTCATGGTTTAAAATGCTTGAAAATTTTAACTGATAAAAGTGATTGAAAGTTATATTTAAAAATGCAGATTTCCATATCAGGCAAGGCGCAAACCCAAAAATTGGCCGCGGCATGTGGGTGATATGTAAGTAGCAGTTATGGGTGATACACAATATGATGAAAAAATATGATTTTTTAGAGGTGCCTTTATGAGTGAATTAGGTTTTATCCCCGTCGCCCTAGTCCCCGCCATTTGGATTGTAGGCGCTTATTTGGTTGGTTCAATTGCATTTGGTATTTTGGTCAGCAAACTGTATGGCCTCCCTGATCCGCGCACTGTGGGCAGCGGTAATATCGGTGCCACCAACGTCGCACGCAGTGGCAAAAAAATGGCGGCAATCCTAACTTTGCTGGGGGATGTGTTCAAAGGCTGGTTTCCAGTGTGGATTGCACTGCAATCCGGTATGCTGATGTGGGTCGTGAGCGGCGTAGGTTTGGCTGTATTTTTCGGACATTTATATCCGCTCTATCATGGCTTTAAAGGTGGTAAAGGCGTAGCAACCGCGCTAGGTGTAATGCTGGCGATATCATCATGGTTGGGTCTGGCGGCGCTGGCCACATGGCTGGTAGTGTTTTCAGCATCACGTTATTCATCGCTGGGTGCGATTGTGGCAGCCCTGCTGGCACCGGTCTATGCATGGTATTTGCTGCCATATCAAGATTACATCGTCACTGTTGTGGTGATGTCAGTATTTTTGATTTGGCGTCACAGAACTAACATACAAAAACTGATTGCCGGCACTGAATCCGGCTTTGGCAAAAATAAATAACTACGTTATGGGGCCTGCAGTTCGTTCAAGTTCCAACGGGGTTTTACGCTGAAGCTGTGGTTTTGAGCGCCTTGGTTTTGGCTTGCAATCAATCGCATCGCCCCGGCAAAAGCAATCATCGCCCCATTGTCGGTGCAAAACTCTAGCCTTGGATAACTCACTTTGCAGCCACGGCGTTTGGTTGCTGCGTTGAGCTTTTCGCGCAATCGGGCGTTCGCCCCAACCCCACCGGAAACAATCAGACTGTCCAGTCCGGTATCGCGTAAAGCATGCATGCATTTAGTGGTGAGCACTTCGGTCACCGATTCTTGAAACTCCCAAGCAATGTCGGCTTTGGTGGTTTCATCCAATGGCTGATACTGGCTCACCAGGGTTAACACCGAAGTTTTTAAACCGCTGAAACTGAAATTCAAATCACCGCTATTGAGCAATGGTCTGGGCAATTTAAAACGTGCTTTTCCGCTTTGTGCCAATTTGGATAATGCGGGGCCGCCCGGGTAACCCAAGCCAAGTAATTTCGCTGTTTTATCAAAGGCTTCACCAGCTGCATCGTCCAGGGTGTCACCCAGCAACGCATATTCACCGATGCTATCCACGCGCATGAGTTGACTATGGCCACCAGAAACTAGTAGTGCAACAAACGGAAACTCGGGTGGGTTCTCTTCCAGCAGGGGCGCGAGTAAATGGCCCTCAAGGTGATGCACCTGAATCGTAGGAATGTTTAAACTAAACGCCAAGGCTTCAGCAAAGCTGGTGCCTACCAGCAGCGCACCTGATAAACCCGGGCCTTGCGTATAAGCAATCGCATCAATGTCTTGCAGGTTTTTATTGGCTTGTTTTAGTGTGGCTTCTGTGAGTGGCAATACGCGGCGAATATGGTCGCGTGAGGCAAGCTCAGGCACCACGCCGCCATATTCTGCATGCATCTCCACCTGCGAGTGCAAGGCATGCGCTAACAACCCTTGCTCTGTGTCATAAAGTGCAATCCCGGTTTCATCGCATGAAGATTCAATCCCTAGCACTAACATTTATTTCGTCTCACTCAAAATACATCCTAAAAATAAGCCAATCAAATAAAAGTGATTGAATAAAAACAATTATACGATTAAAATGGCGGACTTTTCTCGAGTTTGTGAGTCATATTACTTGCTCAGCTTGAGTTTCAACCAATATTTATAGTTGCTAAGAGAGACCGAATGTCTAGTGTACGTGTAAAAGAAAATGAGCCGTTTGACGTTGCATTGCGTCGTTTTAAACGTTTGATTGAAAAAACTGGTTTGTTGAACGACCTTCGCGCACGCGAGTTTTACGAGAAACCAACATGGGAACGTAAACGCAAAGCCGCAGCTGCAGTTAAACGTCAATACCGTCGTTTGATGAAGCAAACATTGCCAGCAAAACTTTACTAATAGTTTTTAGTAAAGTCATTGGCCATGTCACTTAAGGCGCAAATATCTGAAGATATGAAAAACGCCATGCGCGCTAAAGACAGCGCGCGTTTAGGCACGATTCGCTTGCTGCAAGCTGCCATCAAACAGTGTGAAGTGGATGAGCGTATTGAGTTAGATGACACGGCAGTGATTGCTGTCATTGAAAAAATGCTCAAACAGCGCCGCGATTCAATCGCCGCCTATGAGTCAGCCAATCGCACTGATCTGGCAGATGTGGAAAAGTTTGAAGTGAGTGTGCTGCAAACTTATTTGCCGCAGCAGTTGACTGAAGATGAAATCAAATCGGTTCTGGAAAAAATAGTCACAGAAACCGGCGCCAGCGGCATTAAAGATATGAGTAAAGTGATGGCTGCGATTAAGCCGCTTGTTGCAGGGCGTGCAGACATGGGCAAGATATCTGGTTTGATTAAGGCAAGATTAGCTTAAGTCGCTGATTATCGTCATGAGTGGTTAAACAAAGGGAGCGTAAGCTCCTTTTTGTATTTGTACGCACAATGTTCTATGCAGGATTTTAATACACGGTAAAATCCAATTATGATTCCAGAGGCTTTCATTCAAGAACTGCTGAACCGCGTTGACATTGTTGACGTGGTAGACAGAAGCGTACCGCTTAAAAAAGCTGGCGCGAATTATTCAGCCTGCTGTCCGTTTCATAACGAAAAATCTCCCAGCTTTACCGTCAGCCCTACCAAGCAGTTTTATCATTGCTTCGGCTGTGGCGCACACGGCACCGCCATTGGTTTTTTGATGGAATATCAAGGCTTGAGCTTTGTCGAAGCGGTTGAAGACTTAGCCAAAAGTGTAGGCATGATTGTGCCTCAGGAAAAACGAGACCCTGAGCGTCCGCCACAGAAAGTGGTCTTGGGTTTGCAGGAATCGCTGCAGCAAGCTGCCAATTTTTATAAAGCCGAACTGAAAAAATCACCCCGTGCCATCGAGTATTTAAAAAGTCGCGGTTTAAGTGGCCAAATCGCGGCCAAATTCCAAATCGGGTATGCGCCTGCCGGCTGGCAAAACTTACAATCTGTATTTCCCAATTACGAGAGCGAGGCCTTGTCCACCGCGGGATTGGTAGTGCAAAATGAACAAGGTCGCCGTTATGACAGATTTCGTGATCGCATCATATTCCCAATTCACGACCAAAAAGGCCAGGTCATTGGCTTTGGCGGTCGAGTGATTAATCCTGAAGATAGCCCCAAATATTACAACTCGCCTGAAACACCGCTATTTCAAAAAGGTCATGAGCTATATGGCTTGTTTCTGGCGCGCCGTGCCATTCGTGATGCAGGTCGCGCGCTGGTGGTTGAAGGCTACATGGACGTAGTGGCCTTGGCGCAATATGGCATTGAATACGCAGTCGCTGCTCTGGGCACTGCAACTACGCCGTTTCACATCACCAAACTGATGCGTCAAACCGATGAGATTGTGTTCTGTTTTGATGGCGATAATGCAGGGCGCACTGCTGCCTGGCGAGCGGCGATGAATGCACTGCCTGCACTGACAGATGGCTTAAAATTGAGCTTTTTATTCTTGCCTAAAGAGCATGACCCGGATTCTTACGTGCGTGAATTTGGTAAGGAAAAATTTGAAGCGGAAATGAAAACGGCCTTGCCGCTATCGCAATATATTCTGCAGCATTTGAGTGAAGATAATCCGCTACAAAGTCAGGAAGATCGTGTACGTTTTTTGAATGAAGCAGAGCCGATAATGAAGCAAATCAGTGCTCCGCGCAGTGCGCTTTATCTGCGTAAAAAAGTAGCAGAGCTGGCTCAGTTGACGACTGAAGAAATGCATTCTTTGTTAAAACTGCCTGATGTGACCAAGACGCCAGCGCAGGCCAGGCCTAAACTTTCACGCACTACGTTGTCTTTACAAAAGCGTTTTTGTTTAATGCTCCTCATGCAGCCCGCTTTGGCTTTGGCTGATGATTTGGCTTGGATTGCAGATCAGTCAGATGACGATATTTTGTTACGCCAGATCATTGAAACTTGTCTACAACATCCCCATTCAAAACCTGCAGTGCTGCTGCACGCACTGGAGAATAAAGTCGATGTCAAAGTATTGCGCAGTCTGCAGCGTGAGCTTAGCATGCTGGATGAAACGCTGGATTTGTCGCAGGAGCTGAGTGGCACTCGTTCACAGCTGCAGGATAGCTATTCTCAGAAACAGTCTGCAATATTACTGGCCAAAATAGGTGAGCGGCCATTGAGTGCGCTGACAGATGATGAGAAAGCTTTGTTGAAAGCGATGGGGAATAAACCCAGCCAAAACAGGGCTTAGTAATGATATAATACGCGGTTCGGTAACCTTATCGTCACACATGTTGTGCAAACATGCACGACCAAGCTTAATTTAGAGGTAAGTCATGGCAAGACCAAAGAAAAGTGATCAATTAGCTGAAAAAGATGCAGAAGATTTTGTAGGCGCAGAATTAAGTGAGGTGAATGCTGAAGAGCGTCGCACCCGTCTTAAAAGCCTCATTGTATTGGGCAAAGAGCGTGGTTACCTGACTTACGCCGAAATTAATGACCACTTGCCAGATGACGTACAGGGTTCTGAGCAGATTGACGGCATCATCGGCATGATCAATGACATGGGTATTCAGGTCTATGAAGAAGCGCCTGATGCTGAAGTGCTTCTAATGTCTGACGCCCCGCCTGCAGTAACTGATGATGACGCGGTTGAAGAGGCTGAGCAGGCACTTGCCACCGTTGATTCTGATTTTGGCCGTACCACTGACCCAGTGCGTATGTATATGCGTGAAATGGGTACAGTTGATTTGCTCACACGCGAAAGCGAAATTGAAATTGCCCGCCGTATTGAAGATGGCTTAAAGCACATGGTGCAGGCGATTGCAGCATGTCCAACTACTGTTGGTGCTCTGTTGGAGCTGGTCGATAAAGTTGAAAACGACGAACTTAGTGTAGATGATTTGGTGGACGGCTTAATTGATTCGGATATTGGTCTTGATGACGGTATGACCGCAGAAGCTGATGAGGAAGAAGAGCAGGAAGACGAAGACGACGACGAGGAAGATGATGATGCAGACGGCGCAAAAGCCGCTGCAATTTCAGCAGAGGCTCTCGCTAAGCTTAAGGAAGAGCTGCTGACACGCTTTAAAGTAGTGCGTGCTGCACATCAGAAAATGATGGAAATCTTGCCAGTGCGTGGCTCACAAGACCCTCAGTATCAAGCGCATTTGTCAGAAATTTTAAATGAACTGACGGCCTTCCGTTTTTCACCAAAACAGGTAGAAGCGCTATGCGATCATGTGCGCGATATGGTTGAAACCGTACGTGGTCACGAGCGTAAAGTGTTGGATTTCTGTGTAGAAAAAGCCGGTATGCCACGCGCGCATTTTATTAAATCTTTCCCTGGTAATGAAAGCAACCTGGAATGGTTGGCAGAAGAACTCAAAGCTGATAAGCCTTATGTTGAAAAACTGGCACGTTTCAATCACTCGATTATCGACCAGCAACAGCGCATTATCGATTTGGAAAAGAAAGTCGGCATTCCAACGAAAGAGCTGAAAGAAATCAACAAGCAGATGACTACAGGCGAAGCGCGTGCGCGTCGCGCCAAACGTGAAATGATTGAAGCCAACCTGCGTTTGGTAATTTCTATCGCCAAAAAATACACCAACCGCGGTCTGCAATTCCTAGACTTGATTCAGGAAGGTAATATTGGCTTGATGAAAGCAGTGGATAAATTTGAATACCGTCGCGGTTTCAAATTCTCAACTTATGCAACATGGTGGATTCGTCAGGCGATTACCCGTTCAATTGCCGACCAAGCGCGTACTATTCGTATTCCGGTGCACATGATTGAAACGATTAACAAAATGAATCGTATCAGCCGTCAAATTTTGCAGGAAACTGGCGTTGAACCTGATCCAGCGTTGCTCGCAGAAAAAATGGAAATGCCGGAAGACAAGATTCGCAAAATCCTCAAAATCAGCAAAGAGCCGATTTCTATGGAAACGCCAATCGGTGATGATGAAGATTCGCATTTGGGTGATTTTATTGAAGACAGCACCACCTTGGCGCCCGTGGATGCAGCGGTATATGCCAGCCTGCGTGATGCGACCAGTGAAGTACTGGAATCACTTACCCCACGTGAGGCCAAAGTGCTGCGTATGCGTTTTGGTATTGAAATGAACACCGACCACACGCTGGAAGAAGTGGGCAAACAGTTTGATGTCACACGTGAGCGCATTCGTCAAATTGAGGCCAAAGCGTTGCGTAAACTGCGCCATCCAACACGTTCAGAAAGATTGAGAAGCTTCCTTGAAACGGGGCAAGATTAAACCGTAATCGTTTAGAATGGCGGCTTTAAAAGTTTCGGCCCCTTAGCTCATGCTTGGTTAGAGCAGCGGACTCATAATCCGTTGGTGCTGTGTTCGACTCACAGAGGGGCCACCAAAAATAAAAGCGACCTGGAGAGAAATCTCTAGGTCGATTTTGTTTTTAAGTTCACAGATTAGAATTGCTAACTGTTGAGTTTGGCTTTATTGCGGTTTTTCGTAACGAGATCAACAAAATTCAACATGTGAGTAGTTATCCGTTTAACTTGATGCTAGTATTCACTGAGCGCGTTACAAGCCTGATCAAACGTTGCCGGGTTACAAGGATTTAACATGTTTACATTAACACTTATAGAAGGTATGAAGCGTTTTGTCACGTTAATTGAGTCACAGCCACTCAAACGTTTCCGTTATTCAAACGTGTTGGAAAACAACTTGATTGCACACATTTATCAGAAAACCGGCAATACAGTAGAAAAAATCTTCTGGCGTTTCCCCCGTGGTCATGCACCAAGACTCAATCGCAGATGAACCTAAATCGGCTATGGAAAACGATGATGCCTATTTTCTAGATGTGCCCACCGGCAACTTTGTAAATCCGACTTATAAAGTTTCTGAGGCTTCATGGGATGAGTTTAAAGGCTCAACTTAATTGTTGATAATACTGGTTGTGGTTTTGATTGATGTAGGTCAATTTTCTGGATTTTATCAAAATATGCGTCTAATGCCTGGCGTAAAATTCAATTTTATTGACCCAAATGAATAAGGATGAATGATGTTTCCAGAATATCGTGATTTGATTACAGAATTTAAACATAAAGACTTACATTTTACTAAGTTGTTTGACGCGCACAATGAAATAGACCAGAAAATTAAGAACATTGAAGCCAACATCGAGCATGCTTCAGATGCGGCGCTGGAAACGCTGAAAAAAGAAAAACTTCATTTAAAAGACCAGCTCTACGCAATTCTACAAAAAGCTAAGCAAGCCTAGGTTGACCCTTGGGATCTCTCTTCATTTAATTCGAGTAATACTTTTTGGTAGTCTTTGTTTTGTAGGGGTATACCATTCTCTTGGCGATGCTGTAATTCAGCATCGCCAGTTTTATGAATAACGGAGCATACTTCTAGCGACTTTGCGGAATATGCAAGTAGAATGATGGTCACCATATTCATGACTTAAAAAAATATATTCATATGAAAGCAATGATACTTGGCGCGGGTAAAGGCACTCGCGTTCAACCGATTACTCACGAAATTCCAAAACCAATGATTCCATTGGTGCGCAAGCCGGTCATGGCTTATCTAGTGGAGCTGCTCAAGAAACACGGCGTTGATGAAATTATGGTCAATACCAGTTATCTGGCTCCCATTATCGAAAACTATTTCCGTGATGGCGAACAGTTTGGCGTCAGTATGGCTTATTCATATGAAGGTCATGTGGAAGGTGATGTTGCTGTCAGCACCCCTTTGGGGTCGGCTGGCGGTATGAAAAAGATTCAGGATTTTTCAGGTTTCTTTGATGAGACTTTTATTGTGCTATGCGGAGACGCTTGGATAGATTTGGATATTAGCAAGGCCCTGCAGATACACCGCAGCAAAGGTGCCATTGCAAGCCTGATTGTGCGTGAAGTGCCGCATGAAGAGGTGTTTAAATACGGGATTGTGGAGCTGGATGCAGATGACCGCATTGTTAAGTTCCAGGAGAAACCCAAACCAAACGAAGCAGTTTCTGATATGGCCAATACCGGTATCTATATTTTTGAACCGGAAATTTTTGATTACATTCCTTCAGATACAGTTTACGACATTGGCGGTGAGCTGTTTCCTGAGTTGGTAAAACGTAAGCTGCCGTTTTATGCGATTAATCTGCCGTTTCAGTGGCTGGATATCGGCAATCTGCAGGATGTCTGGACAGTGACCAGTAAAACGCTGAATGGTGAGGTGGCGGGTTTCAAGCTACCGGGAAAACAGTTGAAACCGGGCATTTATGCTGGAATTAATGTGGATATCGATTTCGATAAAGTGAAGATCGTGCCGCCAGTATATATCGGAGGCAGTACCAGAATTGAAGCGGGCGCCAGCATTGTCGGCCCTGCAGTGATTGGCGCAAACTGTATTGTGGAATCCGGTGCAGTGATTGAGCATTGCATCGTTGAGGATTACACACGTTTAAGCAGTCAGGCACGGCTTAAGGAAAAAATCATTTTCGGCAGCAAATGTATAGACCCGATTTTGGAAATACAGGCAGATATCATCGAAGGTCGACTGGAATACATGATTGAGGATGCACGTAAACTCATGTAGCGGTTTCTGTCTAGAAGTTTTTTGCAGGCTCAATAATTTGATTTCCTGAAAATATCGCCATCCGGTTTTAAATCAAACGCGATGCAGATGCGCTCTTCATTTGAGCTGAACGGAATGGTGCGGTGAAACAGTGATGAGGGAAATAGCACAATATCGCCCACTGCAGGAGAAGCTATCCCCACTGGAAAGTCATCATGATTGGTAGGGTAGTTGTCGCCATGCAGCCCATATTCAAAACACCCTTCTAGCGGGTCTTGTTTGATAGTAGGCAACACCAGATAAACCGCACCGCTAATCCAGCCAACTTCGTGTATGTGGCGATCCACAAAACCTCCGCTACGCAGTCTCACGTACCAAGAGCTGGTGAATTCCAGTTCCTTCGGAAACGACTTAATCAGCTCGCAGTCTGCCCCGGCAAATTTTTCACGATATTTGATAAATTCTTGCCTCACCAGCTCGCCCAGTTTTCTGAATGAGGCTTCCGGGCGTTTGAATAAATTGCCTGCTGATTGTTTGCCGTTGATGATCATGCCTTGCGCACGCACTTCAATCGCAGTGTTATTGATGTCGTTTAGCAGGTCTTTCAGGAATTGACTGTTGGGTTCTGCCAGCTCCTTGATGCTGTTTTGATAGACGAAATCAAAACCGTTTTTGCAGAAATTATATTCATCCGGTGTGCCGAAGTTTCTTGAGTAGTGCGTGGATAAAGTCTGCAGAAATGGTGCGTCATGCTTTTTGTGCGTACGTACAATGTCGTCCAAGCGCGTTTTAAATACGTCAAAACGTTTGGCTTTGTAAAGACAATATAGCGCCCGTTCCTGCCAATCATCTAGTTTTGAGCGTTCCAGAAACTCTGCGGCCTCGTCATAGCGTCCGGCTAAATATAAAAACTCGCCCATGTTATAGTTTGCACCGGCATGATTCGGGTTGAGTGCCAGCGTATCCTGATAGCTTTTTATGGCGTCTTCCATGTTGCCTTGATCACGGAGGCACTCACCTAAATAATTATGCGCGTCGGCATAATTTGGGAACATCGCAATCGCTTTTTTAAAGTGGGCGATTGCGTCGTCCAGCTTGCCTTGATCACGCAGTGCTGTGCCTAAATTAAAATGTCCGCGGGGGTCCTCATGAATACGCAGTGCAGTTTGATAATGCTGAATCGCTTCTTCCAGCAAGCCTTGCTTTTGCAGCACGGTGCCTAAGTTGCCATAGGCCTCAAAAAAATTTGGGTTTAGTGCAATGGCCTGGCGGTAGTTTTGTGTGGCTGATTCATATTGCCCCAGATTAGCCAACGCAATGCCCAAATTGAAATGCAAATCCGGATTGTTGGGCTGCAAACTGAGGGCTTTGCTGTAGTTCTTTGCGGCGTCTGCATATTTTGCCAAGCCGTCCTGCGCAATGCCCAAAATATTGTAAAGAATGAAGGTGTTGGGGTAACGCGTCACCAGTTTATTCGCAGCGGCTTCGGCTTCGGCAAGTCTGCCGCCGTTGAGTAATTGCAATATGGGTTGTATTTCAAACTGGGTGGGTTGCGCAGACGATTGTGTATGTTTTGCCATGGCGATAATAGTTACCAGAAGTTGTTATACAAAAAACCACCAGACATTCTAAAACAAAATTATTCTTCTTGTCTTTGCAATCGGTTCGCGAGCTGACGCAAAAACTGCATTGCCACTTTAGGTTCATCCAGCAGAAGCGTTTCGATATTGTCGGCATGTATCATAATGACATCTACCTTATCCGATGTGACCAGTGCATCGGCAATTGTTGGGGTGTTGGACAGCATGGCCATTTCGCCAAAATATTGTCCTGCTTGCACCACGCGCAGAAGTTTGCCTTCGTGGCTGAGGGTCACTTCACCGTTAAGCAGGTAGTAAAGTTGATGATTGTTGTCGCCATAGTGAAATACAAAATCGCCAGTATTGAAAGTTTTGCCGTAACTTTGCATGAGCTTTCTCAAGTAATTGTCTTTGCAGGCGATTGGGTTTTGGCCTTCATTTTCAAACAAGCCTTTCAGCAGCAACACGTCTTTTTTTCTGAGTGTGGCGATAAGTTCGGTGCCGAGCAGGAATACGGCAAAGTTGAAATATAGCCAGGTGATGGAAATGAACAGGTTTTTCATGCCGCCGAATAAGGCGCCATAAGACTGATTCACAGATAGGAATAAAGTGAACGCAGGGCGCATTAGCAGCCACAGCACAGCCGTAAATAGTGCGCCAACCAGAATGTGTTTGAAATTGAGCTTAACCGGGAAAAAGATGTAGTAAAACGCAGCGATCAACGTAGTGGTTAGGGTAAGCGATATCAATATCGATAAAATTCCATGTTCCAGCAGCTTGCTGCTGGCACCCATAAAGCCCAATACTTTTTCTAGGGCAAACCCGGCAATTGTGAATAAAAAGAATAAAAGCAGCATGCCAAGTATGGCAAAAATGTCTTTGATTTTTCGTTGAATCAACGAAGGCGCTTCGACCAGACTGACAATGTTATAAAAAGCCGAGCGCATGGAGCCTGCCAATGGCGTAATGGACCAGAGCAATACAAACAAGCCGAGCGCGCCCCAAGCCACTTGTTGTTTGGCAGTGTTGTAAACCTCGGTCATGATGGCGCTGCTAAGTTGCGGCACGAGGTTGCCTGTGATAATCGCAAGCTTAACAATTGCGTAGTCAGAGCTGAAAATGAGTTGGCTGAGTATAAAAAACATCAGCAGCACTAATGGAATTAGGGCGAATATGGCGTAAAACGAAAGTGAAGCCGATAAGCCCAGCGCATTGTGACGCTGAAATGCCTTAAACATTTCAAACAGCACAAACAGCGGCGTGTTGTAGCGCTGTTTGTCATAAGCCTCACGTGGCGCGTTAATCGCCTGATTGAGATTGGCTTTTAAATGCAGATTGGGATGCACTTTGAATTTGATTTTACGCATGCGTAATATTTTAAAATTCCTGCTAATAAATTGATTTGAATTTTTCCGTTGCAGCTACGAGCGCAGAGGTTGTGCCCGACTCCATTGCAGAATGGCCGGCATCAGGCACCATGATGAACTCAGCATGCGGCATGGACTGGCTGAGCTCCCAAGCTGTAAGCGGTGGACATACCATGTCATAGCGCCCCTGTACAATGACGGTCGGAATGTGGCTCAGATGCTGTTTTGCTTCACTAAGCAAATCACGATTGCCTACAAAACAGTCATGCTCTATATAATGAATTTGAACACGTGCGCGCGCTAATTCAATTTCACCATTTACTTCAGTTTCACTGCTAGCTGCTCTGGGTAGCAGCGTCATAATGCTGCCTTCATAATTATTCCAACGTGTAGCAGCTGGGATGCTTATATTGGTGTTATCAGAAAAAATAAGTTCCTTGTAAGCGCCTAAAACATCTGTTCGAGCATTGGCTGCTAGTGGCTCGCATAGTGCATGCCAAGCTTCAGGAAAAAATGTTTTGACTTCGCCTAAAAACCATTGCAGTTCATTGGGGCGGCTTAAAAAGATACCACGTAAAATTAATCCGAGTACGCGGTCAGGGTGCTCCAAGGCGTAGGCCAATGCCAGCGTACTACCCCAAGAGCCACCAAATACTAACCATTGTTCAATGCCAAGTTTTTGACGAATTAAATCGATATCATTTACTAAGTCTGTTGTCGTGTTGTGTCTGACTTCCCCCAGAGGTTTGCTTCTGCCGCAACCACGTTGATCGATTAATATGATGAGATAGTGTTTGGGGTCAAAAAAACGACGCTGACCAGGGTTGCAGCCGCTGCCTGGCCCGCCATGCAGAAACACAACCGGTTTGCCCTTTGGATTGCCGCACAATTCATAATAAATTTCGTGTATTTCGTCTGGCTTTAACACATTCTTCTCAAAAATGTCTAATTCCGGAAACAAATTGTAAGTAGAGTTCTGCATCGAGATGTACGACCTTTATGTTTGATTATTAAGGATTTTTTTAATCGCTGATATTATAACTGCGGTCTTGCAACTCACAATTGATACAAATGTAAACTTAATTGTAAATAAATTGTAAATAATGTATTGCAATTCGTGTTTTAGTGGGATATAGTTTCGCTCACGCACATTAGATGTGCTAAAAAATTGTTTTAGCAAGTAGCCATAATTTGAGAATACATCAAAAAAAGCCACTTGAAGAAAACTGTTTTTATTTAAACCTTAGTAGTTTAACTTTGGAGATTAATATGCAAATCAACAAAATCAAGTTAGCACTTGGCTTAGTTGCAGGTATGACAATGGCTATGCCATTAGTAGCATCAGCAGCTGCAGATCAAGAAGCTGCAATCAAAGATGCGAACAACTGGGCTCACCCACGCGGTGCGCACAACAACCAAGCCTACAGTGCTTTGGCTCAAATCAACAAAGGTAACGTTAAAAACCTGAAAGCTGCATGGACATTCGCTACCGGTGTAAACCGTGGTCACGAAGGTTCACCAGTTGTTGTTGGTAACATGATGTATGTACATACAGCATTCCCAAACAACGTATACGCACTTGACTTGAACGACAACCAAAAAATCGTTTGGTCATATTTCCCAAAACAAGACCCATCAGTACAAGCTGTTTTGTGCTGTGACAACGTTTCACGTGGTCTGGGCTTCGGCGACGGTAAAATCTACCTGCAACAAAACGACGGTAACTTAGTTGCTTTGGACGCAAAAACTGGTGCTAAAGTATGGTCAACATTGGTCAATGATCCAAAAGTTGGTGCAACAAACACTAACGCTCCACACGTGATCAAAGACAAAGTATTGACAGGTTGCTCAGGTGCTGAATTCGGTGTACGTTGCTTCATCGCAGCATACAACGCTCAAGACGGTTCTTTGGCATGGAAAGCTTACTCAACTGGTCCTGACGCAGAAGTGCTGATCGGTGAAGGCTTCAACAAAGATACACCAGAGTACAGCGCATTGTCAGTTTACCAAGACGTTAACGGTGGTAACAAACAAGGCGGTTCATTCAATAAATTGCCAAACGACCAATTGAAAATTGGTGAAAAAGAGTTAGGTACACGTACATGGTTGAAACCACAAGCAGTTAAAGATGGTTGGCAACATGGTGGTGGCTCTGTATGGGGCTGGTGGCCATATGATGCACGTACAAACTTGGTTTACTACGGTACAGGTAACCCATCTGTTTGGAACCCAGACGTACGTCCAGGCGACAACAAATGGTCTATGACTGTGTTTGCACGTGATGTTGACACAGGTATGGCAAAATGGGGTATGCAAATGACTCCACACGACGAGTGGGACTACGACGGTATTAACGAAGTAATCTTATTCGACAAAGGTGGCAAAACATATGCATGGCACCATGACCGTAACGGTTTTGCGTACACATGGAATGCTGGCAATGGTAAATTAGTTGCTGCTGAAAAAGTACACCCATTCGTTAACTGGGCAACTGATGTTGACCTGAAAACAGGTGTGCCAAACAAATTGGCTTCAGCTTCAACTCACCAAGACTACAATGCTAAAGGCGTTTGCCCAGCTGCATTGGGTACTAAAGACCAACAACCAGCTGCTTACTCACCAAAAACTGGTTTGATCTACACACCACTGAACCACGTATGTATGACATACGAGCCAGTTGAGTCTAAATATGTTGCTGGTCAACCATGGGTTGGTGCTACACTGACTATGTTTGCTGGTCCTGACGGTGTAATGGGTGGCTTCGGCGCTTATGATCCAATGACCAACAAAAAAGTTTGGTACAACAAAGAGAAATTCTCTGCATGGGGTGGTGCTTTGACAACCGCTTCTGACTTGGTATTCTACGGTACTCTGGACCGCTGGTTCAAAGCTGTTGATGCTAAATCAGGTAAAGAACTCTGGAAATTCCAAGTGGGTTCTGGCGTGATTGGTAACGCATTCACATACGGTCACAAAGGTAAACAACACGTTGGCGTACTGTCCGGTATCGGTGGTTGGGCTGGCGTTGCTATGAACCTTGGTTTGACTAACGATACAGACGCACTTGGTGCTGCTGGTGGTTACAAAGAATTGACTAAATACAACGCTGCTCCTGGCGGCGGTGCATTGACAGTATTTGCTCTGTAATTAATTGTTGAAAAACATTTAGTTACTAGCTAATTACTAGTTAATTCAAATAAAACACCCCGATTCGTCGGGGTGTTTTTTTATCATGTTGTGTTACAAGTGTTAATTGAAATATTCCTGAATACGCGGGTAATGCATTACCATCCATGACTTGAATAGAGCTATCTGGCTAATTGCCTATTTCCTAGAACTTTTGGGGTTATCGGTACTCTATCAACTGAGCGGTAATATTAAGGCCGTATATTTGAGGATGAGGAACAAAAATGTTAAAAAAAATTCAATTGTTAGGCTTAACAATTTGTTTGGCAGTTGCAACAAGTGTACAGGCTGAAGATGTCTATACATCAGGTCGCGGCGGTGAAGCGCAGCGTGTGGATGATGGTACAGAATTTAAAGTATGCGCTGACCAAGACAACCTGCCATATTCCAATAGCAAAATGGAAGGTTTTGAGAACAAAATTGCCGAAGTGCTGGCTAATGATCTGGGCAAAAAATTAACTTATCAGTTCTGGTATGACCGCATGGGTTTTATTCGCAATACCTTGAACGCAAAAAAATGTGATGTAATCATGGGCACTACACCAGACAGTGACATGACGCGTAACTCTAAACCATATTACCGTTCAGGCCATGTATTTGTTTATAGAAAAGATAGCGGGCTAAAAATCACCAACTGGGATAGCCCTGATCTTAAAAAAGCAACCATTGGTATTGTTGGTCAAAGTCCAGCAACCATCCCATTGAATGATTATGGTTTGTTAGGGAATGCCAGACCATATCGTATGCAACGTGACCTTAATCTTCCACCAAGCTATTTGGTTGATGATGTTGTTAAAGGTGAGATTGATGTTGCTGTGGTGTGGGGCCCAATTGGTGGCTATTTTGCAAAACAATCCAAAGTACCGTTAGAAGTGGTTGTGATTCCTGAGTACGAACAAGAAAACGTAAAAGGCAAAGAGTTCTGGAACATTTCTATTGGTGTACGTAAGGCAGACAAAGAACGATTGGCTTTAATTCAAGGCGCACTAGATAGAAACCAAGACAAAATCAACAAGATTTTGGACGATTACGGTATTCCACATGTACCTGTTGTTGAAGGTGACAGCGTGATGAAAGTTTATCGTAAAGGTAAGTCTACAACAAAAGAAAATCGCGGTGACGCAATCGGAAAAACAGAGTAAAATAAGCAACTTATTTCGAGTTGTCACCGTCAACCGAACTATTTAAATAACGTTAAATGAAGACGCGTTCTATTATGCGCCAGCATGTAAGTACGTAGCTAAATTCATTACATTAGGAGATAACATGTTAGGCAATAAATCAATTAAAGCAGCGTTGTTGGTATCAATGCTTGGTTTAGTAGGTATGACTTTATCTACACAGGCTAGCGCAGCTTGCAATTTAGTAAAAACAACAGACGGCAGCCCATTAGGCGTTAAAGCTGTAGACACTGATACGCCAGAAGCGAAACAGTTCTTAGAAACATGTGTTAACCCATACACTAAAAAATTCGTAGCAGATAAAGAAGCTGCTAAAGCAGGTAAAAAGAAATTTGGTTACTATTCATGTACACAATGTCATGGTCCTAACGCAGGTGGTCAAGTTGGCCCAAGCATTACTGATCAAAACTGGCAATATGCAAAACACATTACTGACAAAGGCCTGTTTGAAACAATCGCTGGTGGTTCAAACGGTGGTATGTTTGCATGGCATCAACAACTTGGTAACCCAGAAAACCTGACTACAGACGACATTTTGAAAATTGTTGGCTGGTTGCGTTCAGAGTACAAAGGTGGCGGTGAAACACCTTGGTTGAAATAATGTTGTAACAGCAGGCTGTTAAATACAAACGAGCCAAAAGTTAACGTTTGTAAGAGTCAGTTACATACTGTAACAAGTTAAAAGGCTACTGTATAATTACAGTAGCCTTTTTTTATGCTGATAACATAAGTTGCTGAAAGTGATTTGGTGACACAACAAACGGCATTGGCAATTAACAATTCTTGGAGATAGTAATGAGTAATGTGAAAAATGGAATGCTGTTAGTGCTGCTGTTATCGGCATTGGCGGCGTGTGGTAACAAAGAATCAACTGGATCTACTTCTGGTGGTGATATCAAAGCGATTGAGTTCGTAACAACTCAAGATAGTTCACCGTTGAAAATTGATGCGGCATTATTTGATACGCCTGCAGCTAAAGAATTTTTGGCAACAGGTAAAAACCCTTATATCGGTAATGAAGAAGCAATTGCCAAAGGTAAAAAAATATTTCAATTATATTCATGCACGCAATGTCATGGTGCAGATGCAAAAGGCCAAGTGGGTCCTGGTTTGATTGGCCCTACATTTAAATATCCTAAGAATGCGACAAATAAAGGGATGTTTGAAACCATCTGGCATGGTACTAATGGCGGCATGGGTGCTAAAGGCTTGGGTCTGATGGATCCTACTGATCCTAAAAATGGGATTACCCCCGATGAGCTGCTGAAAGTGATCGCTTGGGTTCGCAGCCAAGGTGGCGTTACCGGTAACGAATAATAAAGCTTTCTCTGTATAAAACGCGTTTGCTCTAGAAAGCAAACGCGTTTTTGTTTTATGATGATGTGAAATGATTGATGAATCGGGATGCACGTGAGTAAAAAACAAAAAGATTTGCACCATGTCGTGATAGTGGGTGGTGGCGCAGGTGGTTTGGAACTGGCAACCAGACTCGGCGACACCTTGGGTCGTCGTGGCAAGGCTATTATTACGCTCATTGATAAATCCAAAACGCACGTCTGGAAGCCATTACTGCATGAAATTGCTGCCGGCAGCATGAATCCTGAGCGCCATGAGTTGGTGTATCTAGCACAGGCACATTGGCATCATTTTAATTTCCGTTTAGGCAGTATGGATGCTTTGGATAGAGCCAAGCAGGAAATTTCGATTGCGCCGCATTATGATGAAGACGGCAACGAAGTCATTCCAAGAAGAACATTTAAATACGACACTTTGATTATGGCAGTGGGCAGTACTACCAATGACTTTGGTATCAAAGGCGCGCGAGAGCATTCAATTGCACTAGATACACAAGATCAGGCCGAGAAGTTCCATCGTAGGTTGCATAATGCTTTGTTGCGTGCACAAACCCAGCCTGAAGCTGTGCGCGCCGGTCAATTGGAGGTTGTCATTGTGGGTGCGGGTGCGACAGGTGTAGAGCTCTCAGCAGAATTACATAATACGACGCGCGAACTAACCGCTTATGGTCTGGATAAAATTAACCCGGATAGAGATATTAGAATTTCGCTGATAGAAGCGAGTGATCGTGTATTGCCTGCATTGCCACCCAAATTATCCAACTTGGTAGATTTGGAACTTAGAAAGTTGCGCGTTAATCTTTATACCGGTGAACGCGTTACAGAGGTGACGAATAAGGGTATACAAACGCATAGTGGACGTTTTATACCGTCCGAGTTGGTGGTGTGGGCTGCAGGCATTAAAGCACCCGACTTCTTACAGGATTTAGATGGTTTAGAGACGAATCGAATTAATCAATTAGTGGTTAAGCGCAATTTACAGACCACATTGGACGACAATATATTTGCGTTTGGTGATTGTGCCGCATGCCCCTGGCCAGGGCATGATACAACCGTACCACCAAGAGCGCAGGCCGCACATCAGCAGGCTTCAATGCTGTTCAGAACAGTAAAATATCGGGTGGCAGGCCGAAAGGATCTTCCGGAGTTTACCTATCGTGACTACGGTTCTTTAGTGAACTTGGGCACTTACACCACAGTTGGTAATTTGATGGGGGCATTGTCAGGCGGAAGCCTGTTTATTGAAGGCTTGATTGCGCGCACCATGTATCGTTCTCTATATAAAATGCATTTGATGGCACTGCACGGATTTTGGACTGCCGCATTGCAAACGCTGGCCAGAATCATTACACGACGCACTGAAGCGCATGTGAAATTGCATTAGGCCACAGGGCACTAGGGTTTGATATAGCGGTAACGCTTATTAATGAGTGTCATGCAGATGCTTACAAACAAGCCAAATGCAATGACGATCAGATGTATCGGCACATTTGCTTTCACCATCATTAAATATGCCCCTAGCATGACTAAAATGCCAATATGTTCATTAAAGTTCTGCACGGCAATCGAATGCCCTGCACCTATGAGTTCATGACCGCGATGCTGCAATAGCGCATTTAGCGGCACCACGAAAAATCCGGCTAAAGCACCAATCAAAAATAGCAGTACCACTGCAATTTGCCATAAATGCACAAATGCCATGGCGATGACTAACACACCCATTAAAATGCCAGCAGGAAGCACTCTGGTTGATTCTTCTAATTTGATATAGCGTGCCGCGAATATAGAACCAATTGCAATGCCAACAGCCAACAATGCCATGAGCTGCGTGGACTGTTCTAATCCAAAATTCAAAGCTGTGGCTGCCCATGCTATCACTACCAAGCGTAAGGTTGCGCCGGCCCCCCAGAACAATGTGGTGACCGCTAATGAAACTTGGCCGCGCGTATCCAACCATAACGCCTTGAAGGAATACCAGAAGTCCATCAGCATAAATACCGGGTTCTTTTTCGGTAAGGTGTGGTCAATCGGGAGCTTAGGAATATAAATATTAAAGATGGCCGCTACCATGTACAAAACGGTGATGATAATAATCGCCAGTGTAGGATCATTGCTTGCGAGAATCCCACCAATAATTGCCCCAAGAATAATTGCAATCACAGTAGATCCTTCCATCCATCCATTGGCGCTCACCAGTTTTTCGGGTGGAAGCAGCTCAGTCAGAATTCCATATTTGGCAGGGGAATATGCTGCAGCGCCAATACCTACAATTCCATAGGCATATAGTGGCGGCATGCCGAGTACCATGGCCAGGCTGCCGATAAATTTAATGGCGTTAGCAATAAACATCACGCGACCTTTGGGTAATGCGTCTGCAAAAGAGCCAACAAAGGGAGCCAGCACGATGTAGGAGATAACAAAAAACTGCTGTAACAACGGCGTGTGCCAATCGGGCGCCTGCATCTTTGCGAGCAATGCAATTGCCGCAAAAAGCAGCGCGTTGTCTGCCAGCGCAGATAAGAACTGCGCAATTAACAGGGTATAAAAGCCTTTGCACATTTTCATTGCAAGCTATTCACACCAGCAATGCATGTGCGATGCATTGTGATATATGGGCATTGTGACAAATGGCATGGTAATCCTATAACACTTCCGCAGCAAAATCTGCCAGACGTGAGCGCTCACCGCGCTGCAAGGTGATGTGTCCATTATGTCCCCAGCCTTTGAAACGGTCGACTACATAGGTGAGACCTGAGCTGCCTTCAGTGAGATATGGAGTATCGATTTGTGCAATATTCCCCAAGCATACGACCTTGGTGCCAGGCCCAGCTCGGGTAATCAGGGTTTTCATCTGTTTAGGTGTCAGGTTCTGCGCTTCATCGATAATCAAAAACTTATTAAGGAAAGTTCGGCCACGCATGAAGTTGAGTGATTTGATTTTAATACGGGTGCGGATTAAATCCTGAGTGGCGGCTCGACCCCAATCTCCGGCTTCATCATCGCTCTTGTTGAGTACGTCTAGGTTGTCTTCCAACGCGCCCATCCATGGGGTCATTTTTTCCTCTTCTGTACCTGGCAAAAAGCCGATGTCTTCACCTACAGGCACGGTGACGCGGGTCATGATGATTTCAGAATAGAGCTTTTTGTCCAGTACTTGTGTGAGTGCAGACGCCAAAGTAAGCAGGGTTTTACCAGTACCGGCCTGACCGAGCAACGTCACAAAATCAATTTCTGGATCCATGAGCAGATTGAGTGCAAAGTTCTGCTCACGGTTACGTGCGTTAATCCCCCAAATATTATGTTTGGGCAACATGTGATCCTTAACGACCTCAAGCACTGCTGAATTGTTTTCAACGCTGCGCACGATGGCATGAAATGGCTTTTCAAACTCGTAGTAGACGAATTCGTTGACTAAAAAAGTTTTGCAAAGCGGACCGTTCAGGCGATAAAACATGCGACCGGACTCTTGCCATGACTCCATCGCCTTGCTGTGTTTTTCCCAGAAATCGGCAGGCAGTTCCTTCATGCCACTGTAAAGAATATCGGTGTCTTCAAGCACCTTGTCGTTGAAGTAATCTTCGGCTAAAACACCCATGGCACGCGCTTTAATGCGCACATTGATGTCTTTGCTGACCAGCACCACCTGACGCTGAGGCTGCTGTTTCTGCAGACATAGCACTACGCTGATAATTTGGTTATCTGCCTTGCTACCGGCTAAACCTGGTAAATCAATATTGAGCTGTGTCGTCTGCAAGAAGAGCTTACCGCTGGCTTGTTTATTGCCGTTGATAGAGAGTGAGCAGCCAAGTTCCAGATTGGTAAGGTCGGTTCCTACAATCTCTTCCAGACTCCGGCTTGCCTGACGCGCATTGCGCGCCACCTCGGTTACACCTTTCTTGTTGTTGTCTAACTCCTCTAATGTCACCATCGGTAAATAAATATCATGTTCTTCAAAGCGAAACAGTGATGAAGGGTCGTGCATCAAGACGTTGGTGTCTAATACGAAGAGCTTGGTGTTAGCCGAGGATTTTTTAGCCATACTTTACTTTCTGGATAACGATTGCGTTGTTTTAATCAGTACAGAATTTCTGTGCTTATTTAATTGTTTTTACAAAATCTAATACTTCAGTAGCGTGACCATCCACTTTGACGCCACGCCACTCCTTTACCAGTTTGCCCTTTGGGTCAATTACAAATGTGCTGCGCTCAATGCCGCGTACTTGCTTACCGTACATGTTTTTCATTTTGATGACATTAAACAGCTGAGATGCCTGCTCTTCAGTGTCGGCAAGTAACTCAAATGGGAAGCTGAACTTGGCTTTGAAGTTTTCATGTGATTTTAAACTGTCACGTGAGATACCAAAAATTTCGGTATTGTTTTGCTGAAACGCATCATATGCATCTCTGAACTGCATGCCCTGTGTTGTGCAGCCAGGTGTGGCATCTTTAGGGTAAAAATAAATAACGAGCGTTTTACCAAGATAATCAGAGAGTTGGAATGTTTTGCCGCTGGTGGCCGGCAGTTGGAAGTTTGCAACAGATTCGTTGAGCATGAGTGTATCGGTCATTTTTTTGTCCTACTACATTGTTGATAAAAAGTGCTGTTAAGGCAAGTGAATAAGCGGTTTAAAGTTAAAATTTTTTTGATCACTTTAATCCGCCCTATACCTTGAGCAAACGCTTAATCATTTAGTTCTATCGTTTTGGGTAAACTGATGGAAATTTTTGTACCGCCTTGCGGATTATTTGCAAACTGCAGATCACCTTTTAAGGCGTCACAAACCTTAAAGGCAAAAGGGATGCCAATCCCGGTACCAAAGCGTTTGGTAGAAGGCGCGCTGACGGCGCTAGGATCGGGGGTGAAGGGCATGCCGGAACCGTTGTCGATAATCTCTAGAGTAAAGCTCTCAGCGCGAGCATTTAGGTTGATTGTGATTTTTCCGGCTTTGTTTGATGCGTCAATGGCGTTCAATACCAGATTGTAAATAACCTGTTCCAGCAGATGCTGGTCAGTAAAAATCTGATCGCGATCTGTATGCATTGCCTGCCAATCCGGCAAGGTGAGGGAGATCGATTTATTTTGCAGTTTCTGCTCTAACGGCTGCAATGCACCTTCAATAATTTCCCGAAAACTGGTATTGACTGGCTGTGGCTTGAGTGGATGGAGATAAGCCAGTAGTGCACCAGTCCAGCGCTCTAGCCGGTCCACAGTGTTGATAATCGCTTTGAGCGACTCTCGTGTATCTTTGTCCAGCGACGAGTCATCCAACACTTGTGCGGTGGCACGTATACTTGCCAGCGGATTGCGAATATTGTGTGCGAGCATTGGCACCAGTAAACCTTGGGCCGCTTGTTTTTCGGTACGCACCAGATTTTCCTGGCTAATCATGAGTTTTTCAGCCATCTCATTAATTGCGCGCGACAAAGAGGCTAATTCGGCAATGCTTTCTTCCGGGGCTTTGTGGCGTAAGTTCCCAGCACTGATTTCTGCGGTCGCTTTAAGCACGTCTTCGATAGGTTTTACGATAGAGCGTTTTAAAAATACGCGTGAAAATAGCAGCAGTAAGACCGCAAGAATCAGGGGAGTAAACAGCATGTAATTGGCTTTACGTTTGCTCTCTTCAATTTTGAATTCTAGCTCGAGCTGCTTTTCGTTCAGCAGCTGTTCAGTGTGCGCCAGAATTTTTTCATAGCGCTGAAACAATCCGGATTCCAAATCTGTGTTGAAGATTTTGTTGAGCTCATCACCGCTGATATCTGATTCCTTATCAAACAGTGTTGAGGTTTCGGCAACGAAGGTCTTATACCCTGCATGCAATTCCTTAATCGCTGCTTTTTCTGCTTCGCCTTCGGCAATTTTATGCAGCTGTGTGAAGTGTGCCTCAACGATACGTGTGAAATTGTTATATTCGTCGCGGGCTTCGATATCTTTCAGAAAATAGGCATCGAATAATTCTTTCATTTGGCGATACAAGTCACCACGCGTTTGCTGCACTTCCTGAACGATAGAGCTGATGCGCGAGGACTCTTGGCTGGATTTATTTTGCAAGTGCATGCCAATCGCGCCCATACTTGCCACCAGCATAATCAGCAGAATAAATGCCAGCTCATGTATCAGCAACAGGTCTTTGAGAGAGTTTTTTTTGTGATGGACGATTGTTGGCTCGGTCACGATAGGCTCTTGTTTTAGCTTGGAACGCAGACTTTATAACAATCGCGAACGCTACTCTAATTTAAAAGGAACCGGAACGGTGATGGTGAAATTCGTACCACGCAGCGCCTCAGGAGGCATGGGCAGCGGAAGCGCTTTTTCAACCATTTCCAGCGCTTGCTTGTCGAGTACTTCATGCCCGCTGGATTGCGTAATTTTTTTCGCTTTCAGCTTACCGTTTCCATCCAGTTCCAGTTCAACCACAGCTTCGCCCTGCCAGCCGCGCATGGCGGCTACTTTTGGGTACTTTTTATGTTTGCTGATCGCACCCCATAACGCGTTACCATAGCGGCTGCGAGCATCATCGATGTCTGCCTGACTGACTGTCGGAGCGGGTTCAACTTTAACTGGGGCAGGAACGGTCACAGCAGGAGTCGGTGCTTCTGCTTTGGGCGTAACAGCAATAATTTCAGTGGGTTTTACAGGGGGAGGTTCGCTAATAGGTTCGCTGTTTTCAACCACTGGTGTTGGCAGAGGTTTGATAATCGGTTTAGGTTCGGGCTTAATTTTTGGTTCGATTTTAGGTTTAACCACTTCAGGCTGTGGTTCTATAGGTTCTGGTGCGGGAGGCGTAGGCTCAGGCAATTTGACCATTTCCACGGTGAGTATTTCCGGTTTTGGTTCTGCCTCAAATTCTAAATTAGGAATAACCACCGCTAGCATGACGTGCAGCAGCAATGAGCAGACAACCGCCCAAATAATCGTGCTTTCTTGTGTGCCGGATTCATGTAAGCCGGATGAGTTAACTGCGGTGTTCAAAAGAGCGGTAGGCCTGATGCATTAAGAGGGTTAAAGGTTAAAATCTGCTTGATTATACAACAGCAATCCCATTTTGGTGCGTGTGCCGAAGTGTGAGTCTGGATTCAATAAATGCTGCGCTAGACCAGTCCATCCATGACTTGTACCTGTACCATTGCACCAGCATCTAGGTTACTTACTGCAACATCCAGCACAATAAAGCAATTGGCAAGCGACATGGAGCTTAGAATGGCCGAGCCTTGCGAACCGGTGGGTTTGACTTTCCAGATACCGTTTTCATCATGAAATAAAATGCCGCGCTGAAACTCAGTGCGCCCACTAAGTTTTTTGATAGGGGCGGTGCATTCCACTGTGAACGTTGGCAAAGGCATAATTTCTCTTTGCCCCATCAGGCGCAATAAAGCGTCACGCACAAATTGATAAAAAGTGACCATGACAGCGACCGGATTGCCGGGTAAGCCAAAATAATGCGCTTTGCTGATTTTTCCATAAGCCAAGGGGCGGCCTGGTTTCATGGCAATTTTCCAGAACATGACCTGCCCATGTTGGGATAGCAGTTCTTTCATATAGTCGGCTTCGCCAACAGAAACACCGCCGCTGGTAATCACAACGTCAGCGATTTCTGCCGCATTCAGCAAGGTATGTTCAAGCATATTACGATCATCAGCAATTGCACCTAAGTCTATGATTTCGACACCGAGCTTGGCTAGCATGCCATATAAAGTGTAACGGTTGCTGTCATAAACTTGACCATTGGCTAGAGGCTGTCCAACGCCCACCAATTCATCGCCAGTTGAAAAGAAGGCCACTTTAAGTTTTCTGTAAACATTGACCTCGCCGATACCGAGTGATGCCAACAGCCCTAAATCTGCGGGACGTATGAAATGACCGTTATTCAGTACAGTCTGACCAAGCTGTAAATCTTCACCGGTGTAGCGTACATTTGCGCGGGGCTTCGGAGCTTCAGTCATTTTAATGTAATCACCATTTCGACTGATTTTCTCCTGGATAACGACCGTGTCCGTACCTTGCGGCATGACTGCCCCGGTCATAATGCGCACACACTCGCCGCTATTCACTGCGCCATTAAATGCCTTGCCGGCAAAAGCCGTACCAATTACTTTTAATTCTGTTGTCGTCAAATCGGTCGCAGAAAACGCATAGCCATCCATGGCCGAATTGTCATAATTAGGCACGTTGGCGGGGGATAAAATATCCGTAGCCAGAATACGTCCCAGGCTATCGCGTAAATTGAGAGTTTCGGTTGCGGTGATGGGCTCCAGAAATTGCTTGATGAACTGTCGCGCTTTTTCAACGGGCATAGAGTTGGGGTCGTAATCATCCATGCAGCTAGGGTTGGTGATCAGCTGGTCTAATGTAGGCTTGCTCATTTCAGGTCTAAGGCTCGTAGAATAAAGTCTGTAATTTGTTGCGGATTGTTCAAGTCCAAGATTGGCGTATCAATATTTTCTTGAAGCGTGTTATCACTTGCGACTGCAATGATACGCCTGTCGCTCAAGCAAAGCAGCGGCATGCCTAACCTTGGCCTATGTACTTCTATTTTGGGGATGTCTGCGTTTTTGAACCCTTCGACTAATATCAAATCTGCATAATCAGGATTCAGAGTAGCGAGTAATTCATCAAGATTAGCTTCATCATCATGGTTGGGCGTGCGCTGCGTTTCGGTCATTAATGCCCAGCGATGAGCCGAAGCCACTAGCGTTTGCACCGCACCAGCTTCACGGATTCTGTAACTATCCTTGCCAGGATGGTCAATATCAAATTTGTGATGTGCGTGTTTAATCACCGATACTCTGATGTTACGTTGATGCAACTCTGCAAGCAGTTTTTCCAGCAAGGTGGTTTTGCCGCTGTTGCTGCCTGCTGCACAAATGCCCAGAATCGGAAGTTTTTTAACCATGCGGCTGCTTCGTTTCCAACTGTTCTAAATCTTTTAGCGTGTTGATATTGATAAAAGCGTCCGGCACATTGCTGAAATCGACATAGACATGATGCAGGCTTTTCTGCCATCCGCTTACTTTTCTACCGCCTTCCGCCAAATAACGTTCAAGGTTGCCTAGTAGAGACGTTTTGCACAAACACACCACTGGGTGATCATTACCCTGACTGGTAGCAATCGCAATGTCGGCATGTGTGTGGGTTAATGCGTTTTCTAGTTGCTCACGTAGATTGATCGGCAGTAATGGGCAGTCGCATGGCACAGTCAGCAAATACTCACTTTGGGCATGTTTTAAACCCAGTGCGAAACCGGCAAGTGGTCCGGCAAAATCAGGAATCTCATCCGCCATTACTGTATAACCTAATGACGCATAAGTTGAAACTTCTCGGTTGGCGTTGATGAGCACCTTTTCCACTTGTGGCGCGATACGCGCCAGCACATGAGCAACTAACGGTTTTTCATGCAGTAATACCAAGCCTTTATCAATGCTGCCCATGCGACTGCCGCGCCCGCCGGCAAGTATGATGGCTGTTACTGACATGGCTAGCCGCCGGTATGTGACATAAAGCGAATCACTGCGGGCGATGCGCGTTGTAAATCAAAATCGTGACCTTTAGGTTTGATGGCCATGCTATCTAAAATTGCTTGGGCAATCGGCAGGTCGTCATTTGGATGCGCACGAAGTAGCGGCATCAGTTCAACCTTATCTTCATGACCTAGGCACAAAAATAACTCGCCTTTACAGCTGATGCGCACGCGATTGCAGCTTTCGCAGAAATTATGGCTGTGCGGGGAAATGAAGCCGATGCGGGTTCGGCTATCGGCAATTTGCCAATAGCGTGCGGGGCCACCGCTTTGATGAGTGCTGGGAATCATTGCGTAATGCTGCTGCAACAGTTTTAAGGTATCGGTGTTGCTGACAAAGCTGGCATCGCGGGCGTGATTCACTTCGCCCAGCGGCATTTCTTCAATGAAGGAAATATCAATTTCCTGTTGAAGTGCGAATGTTACCAAATCCAGCGCTTCATCATCATTAGTGCCGCGCATGAGTACGGTGTTGAGTTTGATGTTTTCGAACCCGACATGTTTGGCTGCCGCAATACCATCCAACACTTTTTGCAAGTCGCCAGTGCGGGTAATACTTTTGAAGCGCCCTGTCTCCAGGCTGTCCAAGCTTATGTTAATGCGTTTTACGCCTGCAGCTTTTAATGCAGTTGCTTGCTTTTCAAGTTGGCTTCCGTTGGTAGTAAGCACTAACTCTTTTAAGTTGTCTAGCTTGCCGATTTCCTCAAAAAGCCAGATCGCATTTTTTCTTACCAGCGGCTCGCCGCCGGTAATGCGTACCTTGCTCACCCCCAGCGCGGTGAAAATCCTAACCAGACGTGCACATTCTTCCAGGCTCAATACTTGATCGCGCGGCAAAAAGGTCATGTCCTCAGCCATGCAGTATTGGCAGCGAAAGTCGCAACGGTCAGTAATGGACAGGCGAATGTAATCCACTTTTCGGCCAAATTGGTCTATTAATGACTGCGGAATTTTCTGTGAAATTTTTTGTGCGGACATAGGCACTTTTTCGTTCATTACAGGTCGGTATAGTTAGCAGTAAACAACTGTATTATACTAACAATATCATCATTAAATGTTAGATGTTGCGGAGAGATTAGCTTGTCAGATTTATCACAAACACAAGAAGTTAGCGCCACGGTTCAAACACTGATTGCAAAACACCAGCATCAGCCGGGAGCCTTGCTGCCATTACTTCATTCGATTCAGGACAGCATTGGTTTTGTTCCCGAGGATGCTTATTTGCCCATCTCTAAAGCCTTGAGTTTGTCTGTGGCGGAGGTGCATGGTGTAGTGACGTTTTATCATCATTTTCGTTCACACAAACCTGGCCGTCATATCATGCAGATCTGTCGCGCAGAATCTTGTCAGGCGATGGGTTCGGAAGAATTGGAAGCGCATGCCAAAAAATGTTTGGGTGTAGATTATCACCAGACCACAGCTGATGAGGCGATTACATTGGAGCCTATTTACTGTTTGGGTAATTGTGCCTTGTCACCATCAGTGATGGTGGATGATGAAGTGTATGGCCGAGTTTCTGCAGCAGATTTGGAAGCTTTGATTGCGGAGGCGAGGGCTTAAATGAGTATTAAAGTATATATCCCGCGTGATTCGAGCGCGCTGGCAGTGGGTGCTGAAAAAGTAGCGGCTGCGATTGCAGCAGAAGCGAAAGCACGCAGTGCTGACATAGAAATCGTGCGCAATGGTTCTCGTGGTCTGTATTGGCTGGAAACGATGGTTGAGGTTCAGACAGATAAAGGGCGCGTGGCTTATGGCCCTGTCAAGGTGAAAGATGTGGCGTCGCTGTTTGATGCGGACTTCTTGCATGGCAAATCTCATGCGCTCAATTTAGGGTTGACAGAAGAAATTGACTGGTTGAAAAAACAGCAGCGGCTGACATTTGCGCGCGTTGGTATTATTAATCCAGTTTGTCTTGACGATTATATTGCGCACGATGGCTATAAAGGCCTGCGCAACGCACTCAAGCTCTCTGGTGCAGATATTGTGAAAACCGTCACTGATTCGGGTTTACGTGGCCGTGGTGGTGCAGCTTTCCCTACCGGCATCAAATGGAATACGGTGTTAGGCTGTCAGGCGGATCAGAAATACATTGTCTGCAACGCGGATGAAGGCGATTCTGGCACTTATTCTGACCGAATGATCATGGAAGGTGATCCGTTTGTACTTATTGAAGGCATGACTATTGCAGGTGTGGCAGTTGGCGCAACGCAGGGTTATATTTATTTGCGTTCAGAATATCCACATGCTTTAAAAACCTTGAATGAGGCGATTGCCAATGCTGAAAAAGCGGGCTATTTGGGTGACAACATTTTAGGTAGCGGCAAGACATTTCATCTGGAAGTGCGTCGCGCAGCTGGGGCTTATGTCTGCGGTGAAGAAACTTCATTGTTGGAAAGTCTGGAAGGTAAACGCGGACTGGTTAGGTTCAAACCACCACTGCCGGCGATTGAAGGTTTATTTGGTAAGCCAACTGTCGTGAATAACGTCATTTCTTTGGCGAGCGTGCCGATTATTCTGGACAAAGGTGCGCAGTTCTATGCGGATTACGGCATGGGACGTTCGCGCGGTACGCTGCCGATTCAATTAGCAGGTAATCTCAAACATTGCGGCCTGGTAGAGCTGGCGTTTGGCGCCACTTTGCGTGAGCTGCTGTATGACTATGGCGGAGGCTCTGCTACTGGTCGTCCGATTCGTGCGGTGCAGGTGGGTGGGCCGCTGGGCGCGTTTTTACCAGAAAGCCAGTTTGATACCCCGCTGGATTATGAAGAGTTCAGCAAAATCTGGGCTGTGCTGGGGCATGGCGGTATTGTAGCGTTTGACGATAGTGTCGATATGTCAAAAATGGCACGTTACGCCTTTGAGTTCTGCGCGGTGGAATCTTGTGGTAAATGTACACCTTGCCGTATCGGCTCAACTCGTGGTGTTGAGGTGATAGACAAAATTCGTGCCGGTAAAGACCACGCAAAAAATATTAAACTGGTGCGCGATTTAAGTGACACCATGTTAAACGGTTCGCTTTGTGCATTGGGTGGCATGACGCCATATCCGGTGCTGAGTGCAATCAATCATTTTCCAGAAGACTTTGGCCTGAGTGCCGAAGCAAGCGCAGCCTGAGTATAGGGTAGGGATAAATTATGGACGAGATTAAATACAACCCCAACATAGATTATGGGACACCAACCAGTCAATCTACTAAAAGCGTGACGCTGACGGTAGATGACAGGCAAATCACAGTACCAGAAGGCGTGTCGATTATGCATGCTGCGGCGCTTGCCGGGGTCATGGTGCCTAAACTCTGTGCTACCGATAGTTTGGAGCCGTTTGGTTCCTGTCGTTTGTGTCTGGTGGAAATTGAAGGTCGCCGTGGTTATCCAGCTTCTTGTACTACGCCGGTAGCTGAAGGTTTGGTAGTGCATACACAAACGCCCAAACTGGCGGATATTCGCCGTGGCACGATGGAGCTTTATATTTCAGACCATCCGCTGGATTGCCTGACTTGTGCAACCAATGGCGACTGTGAATTACAGGATATGGCGGGTGCGGTCGGCCTGCGCGAAGTGCGATATGGCTATGATGGTGAGAACCACCTTGCTGCAGTGAAGGACGAATCTAACCCCTATTTCACCTTCGACCCCAGTAAATGTATCGTGTGTTCACGCTGTGTGCGTGCCTGTGAAGAGACACAAGGTACATTTGCCCTCACTATTTCTGGCCGTGGATTTGAATCCAAGGTATCTGCCGGTAATAAAGCCTTTATGGATTCAGAGTGTGTTTCCTGCGGCGCTTGTGTGCAGGCTTGTCCTACTGCAACTTTGATTGAAAAAACCATTATTGAAGCCGGTACGCCAGAACACAGCGTCACTACGACCTGCGCTTACTGTGGTGTGGGATGTAGTTTCGATGCTGAAATGAAAGGTGAGGAAGTGGTGCGCATGACGCCAAGTAAGCATGGTGGTGCCAACCATGGCCATTCATGTGTCAAAGGCCGTTTTGCTTGGGGCTATGCTACCCACAAAGACCGTATCACGACTCCGATGATCCGTAAGAGCATCCATGACCCTTGGCAGCAAGTGGGTTGGGATGAAGCGATTAGTTACGCAGCAAAAGAGCTGACACGTATTCAGAAACAATATGGTAGCGATGCGGTTGGCGGTATTACATCATCACGCTGCACTAATGAAGAAGTGTATGTAACGCAAAAACTGATTCGTGCCGTGTTTGGCGTGAATAACGTGGATACTTGTGCACGGGTATGTCATAGCCCTACCGGTTATGGTTTGAAGCAGACATTGGGTGAATCTGCAGGTACGCAGACTTTTGATTCAGTCATGCACTCTGACGTGATTTTCATTATCGGAGCCAATCCTACTGATGGTCATCCTGTGTTTGCTTCACAGATGAAACGCCGCTTGCGTGAAGGGGCTAAGTTGATTATTGCCGATCCACGCGAAATTGATTTGGTAGCAAACACGCCGCATGTGCGTGCTGATTATCATCTCAAACTGCGTCCTGGCACCAACGTGGCGCTGATTTCAGCGCTGTCACACGTCATTGTGACCGAAGGCTTGGTGCAGGAAGATTTTGTTAAAGCGCGCTGCGAGTGGGATTCTTTTGTGGCTTGGCGCGACTTTGTCGCACAGCCAGAAAATTCTCCGGAAGCGCTGGCTGAAGAACTAGGTATTAACCCGGACACCCTGCGCGCAGCGGCAAGACTGTATGCCACAGGTGGCAATGCCGCCATTTATTACGGTTTGGGCGTCACTGAACACAGTCAAGGTTCTACTACGGTGATGGGTATTGCCAACCTAGCGATGGCAACTGCTAATATTGGCCGGGAAGGTGTGGGTGTGAACCCATTGCGTGGTCAGAACAATGTGCAGGGTTCCTGCGATATGGGTTCTATGCCGCATGAGTTCCCAGGTTATCGCCATGTGGCAGATGATGCGACACGTGCCTTGTTTGAATCTGCCTGGGGCAGACCATTGAGCAAAGAGCCTGGCTTGCGTATTCCAAATATGCTTGATATGGCGGCGGAAGGCAGCTTTAAGGCGCTATATTGCGTAGGTGAGGACATTGTGCAGTCTGACCCGAATACGCAGCACGTGACACATGCGCTTGAAAACATGGAATGTGTGATTGTGCAGGACTTATTCCTGAATGAAACCGCAATGTTTGCGCATGTATTCTTCCCGGGCGCCTCTTTCTTAGAGAAGAGTGGTACATTTACTAATGCTGAACGCCGCATTTCTCCGGTACGCCGTGTCATGAAGCCAAAAAATGGCTACGAAGATTGGGAAGTGACAGCTAAGCTGTCGGAAGCACTGGGGTATCCGATGAATTATGCGCATGCCTCTGAAATTATGGACGAAATTGCAGCACTCACCCCAACCTTTAAAGGCGTGAGCTTCAAAAAACTCGATGAGCAGGGTAGTTTGCAGTGGCCATGCAATGATGAGCATCCGGACGGAACACCGATTATGCACATTGACGAATTTGTCCGTGGTAAAGGTAAATTCTTCATTACCCAGTATGTACCGACCACTGAAAAAGTGAATGCGAAATTCCCGTTGATACTGACGACCGGTCGCATATTGTCGCAATATAACGTGGGTGCGCAAACACGCCGTACCAAAAATACGGCCTGGCATCATGAAGATCTTCTGGAAATTCATCCGCATGACGCAGAAGAGCGTGGCATTAAGGATGGTGATTGGGTAGGCATTACCAGTCGTGCCGGTGAAACGGTATTACGTGCCAAAGTGACCGAGCGCGTTCAAGTGGGTGTTGTGTATACCACCTTCCATCATCCGGAATCCGGTGCTAACGTGATTACTACTGATAATTCCGATTGGGCGACGAACTGTCCGGAATACAAAGTGACAGCGGTGCAGATTTCACGCGTAAATCAGCTTTCTGATTGGCAAAAACACTATAAAACATTTAGTGAGGCGCAAATCGCTTTTGCCAGCAAAAAAGGCGAAGCTGTAAAAGTTGGTTAAGTCTGCACAGAATGCAGCGCAGTTGTCAGATTCGCTGATTCTGGATGTGCCATTGTGTGAGTTTGAAGTGACGCAATGGCAAGAGGCTAAATCGCAGCAGAAAAATGACTGGCTGGCTGAAGAGACGCCGGTGGCGCTTATTTACAATGGTGTTTCACATGCGGTCATGCTGGCAACGTCATTGGATCTAGAAGATTTTGCTTTGGGTTTTTCTTTG
>Ga0209835_1000076_pt1 | contig 66996 bp, 38 predicted proteins | sample LakKivwa52mmetaG_FD_184138 | JGI IMG/M metagenome (GOLD analysis project Ga0209835, IMG submission 184138) | Anoxic lake water microbial communities from Lake Kivu, Rwanda to study Microbial Dark Matter (Phase II) - Lake Kivu water 52m metaG... | ecosystem: Environmental > Aquatic > Freshwater >...
ATGCAAACCAGCTCAGTACTTATTATTTTCCCGGAAATACTGACAAACAAAACGGCCTGACGCGCCTGATTCTGACTGCCTATACTTCACCGCCGGAGTTCAATAATTTCTCCGATACACTTAATATAATACTTGTATTGCCCCCAAACCCGGATGCGGGTCCCAACATGACGGTCTGTGAGGATACAAGCATCCAACTCACCGGTTCGGGTACAGGCTTTTCAATGCTGATTTGGACCACTGCCGGCGATGGGTATTTTGATAATCCGGAATTACCAGGAGCTGTTTACTTTCCCGGCCCGGAAGATATCGGGTCAGGAGGAGTTGTTCTGTGCCTGGTGGCTAATCCTGTTTCGCCCTGTGCCACGCCTGCTGCAGCGTGTAAATACATAGTCATTAAGCGTTTACCCTATTTTGAGAACTTCAACGATACTACCATCTGCAGAGGCAACTCGTTGAAAATTGAGCCAGTGTATCACTATTGCAGTTCGGTAGTTTGGAGTACGCTTGGTGATGGGTACTTTGATGACACAACAGCGATGTACCCCACCTATTTTCCCGGAGCAGCAGACTTAATTGCCGGAAGTGTCGAACTTCAGGGTTTATTATCACCACAATGCGTTTGCAATCAAACGATTATGGTCTCGATCACGCTTACTATACAACCCTATCCAACGGTTGAGGCCATGCCTGGACAGGAAATTTGCCTGGGAGACACGGTTCAGGTATCTGCTGTAGCCCACAATTACACCGATTTCTTCTGGTTAAGTTACGGCGACGGAACATTTATCAATCCTCAATGCCTGACGCCAAAATACATTCCTGGCGCTATTGATTTTGAAAGGGGGAAAATATTTCTTGAGTTGGTACTGAGTGCAGTTGAGCCATGCAATTTGTATCTTGGATTTTATGCTGAAATAAGCCTTATTGCAAATCCAGTTGTTGATGTGGGAGAAGACATCACCACTTGTGGCAGTGCACTGCTAAATGCCAGTGCTGATAATTATGAAAGCATTTTCTGGTCAACCACCGGTGATGGAATATTTAGTGACGGAAACATTTTAGACCCTTCATATATACCCGGTGTTGCGGATCTGGCTCTGGGTTTTGCAACGCTGACCCTGACCGCAATACCGGTTTCTCCATGTGTTGGTGTTCAATCAGATGAACTGAAGGTTACTTTTGCTGAAAGCCAGCCCTTTATCATTCAGGAAAACATTGAACATGAAATCCTATTGGGCGAGACAACTCAAATGGTTTTTGAAGTTGAAAGTCAAACTCCTGGTGTTTATAACTGGTTTTTTAATGATGTGCCGATTGCAAACAACAACAGTCCGGTGTTTACCATCCAAAATGTCATGCCGTCACATGCCGGATTCTATCATTGCACCTTTGAAAATAGCTGTGGTCAGCTATCCAGCGAAAAGGGATTGCTGACGGTGATGGAACCTTTTACCCAAAATTATCTTCTGGCTAATGGCTGGAATGGGATTTCCTCCTTTATCATCCCTTCAGAACCTAACATTCAGGAGATTTTTCTCAGCATCCTGGATCAAATGGTAATTGTTATCAACATGGGAGGGGTTTATTGGCCGGAAACCAACCTTAACACTCTTGAGATTTGGAATGATGAATCAGGGTATCTGGTAAAAACGAGCGGCGAAGTCAGCCTGAGCATCGAAGGGATGATAAAATACCCTGTTTTCGGCTATAAACTATCACCCGGCTGGTCGCTCATACCGGTCAAAAGTCAGTTTCCTGTTAATGTTATTGAAGTATTTGGTGATTTTTCAGATGTTGTGATGATAAAAGAAGCGGCCGGAACAAAACTATACTGGCCGGCAATGCAGATCAATACACTTGAGGAGCTTATTCCCGGAAACGCTTACCAGCTATACCTTACGGGAGATGAGACCATCGAAATCCCAATTTCGGGAGGTGAAAAATAAAAAAGCCCTAATGATATTTAGCATCAGGGCTTTAGGTGCGGATTAATTACTCTGTTACTTCCGCGATTCGATCAAAATTTCAAGGATCTTTATACCAGCCTCGGAAACAACGGTTCCCGGACCGAACACCGCAACCACGCCGGCATCGTAAAGGAACTGGTAATCCTGCGGTGGTATAACACCACCAACGATGACCATAATATCTTCGCGACCGGCCTTTTTCAACTCTTCGATAACCTGAGGCACCAGCGTTTTGTGGCCTGCAGCCAGGCTGGAAACGCCGAGGATATGTACATCATTTTCCACTGCCTGCTTTGCGGCTTCGGCAGGGGTTTGGAACAATGGTCCGATATCCACATCGAAACCAATATCGGCATAGCCGGTTGAAACCACCTTTGCACCTCTGTCGTGGCCATCCTGTCCCATTTTGGCAATCATGATTCTGGGTCGTCTTCCTTCAATCTCAGCAAACTCATCAGCCAGTTTACAGGCTTTTTTGAATTTTTCATTACCGGTTGACTCAGAGGAATATACTCCTGAAATTGAACGGATAACCGCCTTGTATCTTCCAAAAACTTTTTCGCAGGCAAACGATATTTCACCGAGCGAGGCTCTTTTCTTAGCGGCCTCAACGGCGAGCTCGAGCAGGTTTCCTTCGCCGGTTTCACATGCTTTGGTGATGGCTTCAAGCGCTGCATCCACCTCAGCCTGGTTCCGTTCGGCGCGCAGTTTGTCGAGTCTTTTGAGCTGCGAGTTTCTCACTGCGGTATTGTCCACTTCAAGGGTTTCGATCGGGTCCTCTTTTTCGAGGCGATATTTATTAACGCCAACGATCGTGTCTTTAAAAGAGTCAATCCTTGCCTGTTTGCGGGCTGCAGCCTCCTCAATACGCATTTTCGGAACGCCGGTTTCGATGGCTTTTGCCATCCCGCCAAGTTCCTCAACCTCCTCTATTAGTTTCCATGCTCTGTGGGCAATTTCATGGGTCAATGTCTCGACATAATAAGATCCTGCCCATGGGTCAACTGCTTTGCAGATGTCGGTTTCTTCCTGAAGATAGATTTGTGTGTTGCGGGCAATACGCGCCGAAAAGTCGGTGGGCAGCGCTATAGCCTCATCCAGTGCATTGGTGTGCAGCGATTGTGTGTGACCGAGCGCTGCTGCCATTGCCTCAACGCAGGTGCGTGCCACGTTGTTGAAAGGGTCTTGTTCAGTAAGGCTCCATCCTGAGGTCTGGCAATGTGTCCGCAATGCCATGGATTTTGGGTTTTTAGGGTTGAACTGCTTTACCAGTTTTGCCCATAGCATCCTTGCAGCACGCATTTTGGCAATTTCCATAAAATGGTTCATTCCTACAGCCCAGAAAAATGACAATCTTGGCGCAAAAGCATCAATATCCAGCCCGGTCTGAACGCCGGTACGGAGGTACTCAAGCCCGTCGGCAAGGGTATAGGCCAGCTCGATATCAGCTGTAGCACCGGCTTCCTGCATATGGTAACCGCTTATACTGATCGAGTTGAACTTTGGCATGTACTGCGATGTGTACTTGAAAATGTCGGCTATTATTCGCATCGAGGGCAATGGAGGATAGATGTAGGTGTTTCGCACCATGAATTCCTTCAAAATATCATTTTGAATGGTTCCCGAGAGCTGATCGAGACTAACCCCCTGCTCCAGTCCTGCTACAATGTAAAATGCCATAACAGGGAGAACGGCGCCGTTCATGGTCATCGAAACGGACATTTTATCCAGCGGAATCTGATCGAAGAGGATTTTCATGTCGAGGATAGAATCCACAGCCACACCAGCTTTGCCGACATCGCCGACAACACGTTCATGGTCAGAGTCGTAACCACGGTGGGTAGCCAGGTCAAATGCGATCGAAAGCCCTTTTTGCCCAGACGCCAGGTTGCGGCGATAAAAGGCATTGGACTCTTCGGCGGTGGAAAACCCGGCATACTGGCGAACTGTCCACGGGCGCTGAACATACATGGTTGAGTATGGTCCTCTCAGAAATGGCGGAAGACCCGCAGCGTAGCTCAAATGCTCCATTCCGGCAAGGTCATCTTCGGTGTAAACCGATTTCAGGTTGATTTGCTCCGGGGTGAGCCATTCCTTCTCAATTTTATTCTCCTTATCCCATTCAGCCCCGCTCAGGCTTGATTTTACAGAGTGCTTTATGTTGATATTCTTGAAATTAGGTTTCATATTATCGGATGTTTAATTTTTCATTTGAATCAATATTATCCAATTATCCCCAGCATCTGGCTGAACTCGTGCAGGGTTTCCAATACGTTGGACTTGATATGGATGAAGTGCTTTAATCCCTTCGATTTCAGCTCTTCAACGGTGTCTTTTGGATAACCGGCAATTACAATGATTGCTTTTCCGCCGGTTTTTTGGAGAATTTCGGGAGCAATCACCGGGTAGTCTTCGTCGGCAGCGCAGACTACAACGATTTCGGCGCTACTTTTCAATGCGGCATCAACACCTTCGTCCACTGTTTTGAACCCATTGTTATCTATGATTTTGTAACCGGCGCAGCCAAAGAAGTTGCCGGAAAACTGCGAGCGGGCGCGGCGCATCGAAAGGCTTCCGTAAGTAAGCATGAAAACCGATGGCCGTTTGTTGGTCAAAGCAAATTTATCCGTGGCAGCCCGGAGTTTTTCGAAAGCCTGGGATCCGCGGTAAATCTTCAGTGGTTCAGCAACCGGATTTTCGGATTTCGCCACCTTTGAATCAAGAACATCAGGATGCACTTCATTTTCAAGATATTCGGTGAAATTGGGGTATTGATTGGCGCCGACCAGGATTTCTCTGCGATTGGCCAGGGCTGCATCGCGGTTTTTGGCGGTTATTGAAATTTTTTCCTGGACGAATCCTGCCTTGAAAGCCTCAACAAATCCACCTTTATCCATAACTTCAAGGAAAAGATTCCAGGCGTTTTCAGCGATGGAGTCGGTAAGTTTTTCGATGTAATAGGAACCGGCAGCGGGGTCAACGATTTTATCAAAATAGGATTCCTCCTTGAGCAGCAATTGCTGGTTTCGGGCGATGCGTTCCGAAAAGTCATTCGGCTGCCTGAAAACAGCATCAAAAGGCCTGATAGTGAGCGAGTTGGTTCCGCCTAATATCGCCGACATGGCTTCGGTGGTTGTACGAAGCATGTTCACATAAGGATCGTACAGCGTTTTGTTCCAGTCGCTGGTGATGGAGTGGATGTGCGTCCGGGTCAATTCTGCATCAGAGGGTCCATAGGCATTCACAATTTTAGCCCATAAAAGCCTGGCCGCCCTGATTTTCGCGATTTCCATAAAATAATTGGAGCCAATGCCAAAATGGAATTTGATATTGGGCGCTGCATCGTCAATAGAAATTCCTTTTTCAACAACACGCTGCAGGTATTCATTGGCATAGGCAAGGCCAAAAGCCAATTCCTCCACAATTGACGACCCGGCATTTTTGAACAGAAAAGCCTTTACGGCAAGTGTGCGAAAATGCGGAACATGACCAGATGCTTTCACGATGTTGGCACAGCCGGTAAAATCATTTTCCTGTGATTGGTAAAAACCACCGGTAAGTATCAGATTTCCAATAGGATCAAAATCTACAGAGCCGTGGATTCTGGCGAGATCGCGGTTGTACTTTTTTACCAGCTTAAGATAAATATCAATCACCTCCGGGGCCTGCTCTCCACAAATAAAATTTACTTCAACTATCTGGGCATAAATGTTTTCCATCAGCCGCTCGATCTCGTCAATCTGTGGTTTTTTTGCCGGGTCGAGTATCCAGCCCAGCGAGTCAATGCCTTTCATCAGGATATCGAGGGCTTTTTTGTTGGCATCTTTGATGTCCTTCACCTCAATGTCCTGCCGGATAAACCAGTTGTTCTCTTTTTTACGACCGCTTCTTACGAATGGAAAATCGCCAGGGAAGATGCTCAGATAGCTGATTTTTTCCAGATCCTCAGCACGATAGTAAGGCCTTACATCAAAGCCTTCCATCGTTTTCCAAACCAGTTTTCGCTCATAATCAGCGCCTTTGAGATCATCAAGGATCACCTTTTCCCAATCCTGCGTAGAAACCGGCGGGAACTCGTCAAATAGTCGCCGCTGTTCTTCAAATGGATTATTTTCAATCATTTTGATATGATTAAGTTATTATATGTGAATGTTTTAGCTAATTTTCCAACCTAATTTGAAAATTCAGGCAAAAGTATAACAAATCGCCGAAGAAATACCCCGGGCTGCATGGAGATGGGTCATATTAGTTGATCTTCAATCACTATTGTCCGACAAAAACTAAATTGCCAAAAAAGATACGCATGAGATTCCTCTCTTCCCATTCTTTATCAGAAAAATAAATCGAATTGTCTTTACTGCACTTTTTTGGTTAATGTGCTGATCTTTCGTTGCGTAGCGAGTGTAATCTGATACATACAGGGTACAACCACAAGGGTGAGGAATGTAGCTACGAGCAGTCCAAAGATGATTGTCCACGACATGGGGCTCCAGAAAGCAGCATTGTCGCCGCCAAAATAGATACGTGGATTGAGGGTAGTCATCAGCGAAATGAAGTCCACGTTCATGCCCACTGCGAGCGGAATCAGGCCGAGAACGGTGGTAATGGCTGTAAGGATTACCGGCCTGAAGCGGGTTTCGCCTGCTTGTTGTATGCAAACAATGGATTCCTCGGGACTAAGCAGCTGATTTTCCGGAATATCAAGCTCAGCTTTCTTTTTGGTATGCAGATAATCGGTAAAGTCAATCAACACAATTGCATTATTGACCACCACTCCTGCCAGGCTGATAATGCCGATCCCGGTCATAATGACCACAAATTCCATGTTGAAAAGCGCCAGTCCGAAAAACACGCCTGCTGTGGAAAACACCACGCTCCCGATGATGATGAAGGGTTTTACAATCGAATTGAACTGGGTAACAAGGATAAGGCCGATAAGCGAAACGGCGATAAGCATTGCAATAACCAGAAAATCCATTGATTCCTGCTGCTCCTGCTGTTCGCCGGTGAACGAGTAGTCGTATCCTTCCGGAAGCTGATATCCCTGGATCAGCTCTTTTAGCTTTAAATTCAGTGCGTTGGCATTGTAACCCGGCAACACGTTGGACGAAAGCGTTACCACGCGTTTTAAACCAATCCGGTTAACCGAGCCGTACGTTTTGCTGAATTCGACGCTGGCAACCGCTGAGATGGGCACCTGCATCAGTTTTCCGGTACTTTGGCTCCGGAAGGTGATACGCTGGTTCATCAGGGCAGAGAGGTTGTTCCGGTAATCCTCCTGCAGACGCAATTGGATGGGGAATTTATCCTCGCCTATTTTGAAGTTGGATACCTCTTTGCCAAATAATGCTGTTCTAATTGTGTTGGCAACCGCGTAGGTGGAAACTCCGAAACGCCGCGCCATTTCCCGGTCAATATGCACGATAATCTCCGGGCTATCGGTGTCGAGATTCATTTTCAGCCCCTCAAGCCCTTCGATTCCTGAATTTTCGATGGTTGTCAGGATGTCGTCGGCAATCATCACCAACGGTTCGAAATCTTTGCCGCTGATCTCGATATTCACCGGTGGGCCTGTTGGGGGGCCATTCATGTTTTTAGCAATGGTGATTTCAAGTCCCGGATAAGAGCCGATGAGAGCGTCGCTCAGGTCTGCCATAACTTTTTCGGAGCTGATGCCAGCGCGGTCTTCATACCTGACAAAGGTAACCGTTATCAGACCGCGGTTTGGTGTGTCGCCGGCCGAAAATTCCATTTCACCCACAGCGCCGCGGCCAACTGTAGTTAGCACCGATTTGATGATATGCCTGTTGGGTTCGATCACCCTTTCCACTTCATGTTCGATCTCTTTTACCTTTTCATTGGTCTTTTTAATATCTGTGCCAATGGGCAACTCCACCAGGATGTTTATGAAATTGGGGTCGCTTTCGGGAAAAAACAGAACGTTCGGGCTTCTTACACCATAAAATATCAGTGAGAAAATGAGAAATACCATGGTTCCCAAAACGAACCAATATGGATTCTTTCCGCGCAGCGCCACCTTAAGTGTCTGACTATAAATTCGTTCGTTGAATGGCAGAATTTTTTCCTGGAAGATTTTTTCGAGGTAATGAAACACGAAAAAACCAAGGAAAAGCAGGATGGCAATCAGGAGGAAGACATTACCAAAAAGGGTAGAGCCTGAGAGGTGAAACAACCCGCCTGCCATGGCAAGAAGGCCAATCAGGATGATTTTCCGGATGTTCTTTTTCTTTATCTGACCGGATGATAAATGGGTATGTTCTTCCTTGTGGTCGTCGCGGTAAAATGCTCCCGTAAAAACCGGTACAATCACCAATGCCACAAACAAGGATGCGGTTAGGACGATTATCAAGGTATAGGGCAAAAATTTCATAAACTCCCCGGTAATCCCCGTCCAGAAGACCAGTGGTAAAAATGCGGCAAGTGTTGTTGCCGTAGATGCGATGATCGGCCATGCAATTTCGCCAACGGCAATTTTTGCTGATTCAAACGCTGAGTAGCCTTTTTCGTGGTACCTGTATATGTTGTCAACGGCCACAATAGCATTATCCACCAGCAAGCCCAGCGCCAGTATGAGCGAAAAAAGTACGATCATGTTGATTTGTATCCCCGAGATGCCAAAAACAAGAAACGAGAGCAGCATCGAAACCGGAATGGCAATACCCACGAACAGGGCATTTTTTAATCCGAGGAATAAATATAAAATCAGAACAACGAGAATCACAGCCATTATCACGCTGTTTTCGAGGTTGGTGAGTTGGTTTCGGATCTCTTCGCTCTGGTCGTTGGTAACGGTGATCGTTAGGTCGTCGGGAAGGCTGCCTGCTCTGCGGGCTTCATCCAGTACAGTAAAAATTTTGGAAGTGGCCGACAGAAGGTTTTGTCCGGATTTTTTAACCACCTGAAGTGATACCACCGGCTTGTTGTCGAGGCGGGCAAAGCTCATCGGATAGGCATAAGTGTCCGTTACTTCAGCCAGGTCGCGCAGGTAAACGATATTACCACCCTCCTGCTTCACGATCACATTTTCAATTTCTCTGACGTCCACAAATTCGCCCATGCTGCGCATCGCCCAGCGGGTGCTGTCGCCAAAAAGAACCGAGCCCCCTGCAATGGAGACGTTTTCCTGGGCAATGGCGGTTTCGATATCCTGAAAACTAAGCTGATAAGCATCGAGCAGCAGCGGGTTTACATTGATCTGAATCTCCCGCTCGTCAATACCTGTGATTTCCACCTTCGAAATTTCAGGGATTGTTTCTATTTCTTCCTCCAGAAAATCAGCAAATCGTTTTAGCTCATTAAGCGAAAAATCACCCGAAAGGTTGATGTTGATGATCGGAAACTCCGAAAAATCAATGTCGAGCACAAAAGGATCGGTGGGCAGGTCGGTAGGGAGTTCGCTTTTGGCGCGGTCAACGGCGTCTTTTACGTCCTGCAGCGCCGCTTTCAGATCCACATCCGTCTGAAACTCAACTACAATGTCCGAATTATCCTGCGTTGAGGTGGAGGACAGTTTTTTAATTCCGTCAATGGTGTTTATTTCGTTTTCGAGAGGCCGGGTAACCAGGTTTTCCATGTCCACCGGGGCATTGCCGGGATAAATGGTTTTCACCATGATGGTTGGGATAACGATGTCGGGAAAAAGTTCTTTAGGCAGCGACTGGTAAGAAATGACCCCAAAAATGGTCATCATCAGTGCTACCAGAAAAACGGTGTTTTTATTTTTAAGCGCGGCAGTAGTGAGTTTAAACTCCCGGATCACGCTTTCGAGTTTCGATTTTTCGCTCATAACCGTTAGTATCTTATTTTCTGATTTCTTGCTTTTTTTGGCAGAATTTTCAAAAGACAAAACTCAAAAGACAAATAAATACGAAAGTTCAAAGTTCAAATACCAAACCGATACACATTCATTCCTGAATGCGGAACGCAGGGTTGCATTTAATGTTTGGATTTTTGATCATTTGTGCATTGTGGTTTATTTGAAATTTGTTTATTGTATTTTGTGTTTTCTGGTTTATCCAGGTTAGGATTGGGAAATCGTTTTATCAATTACTGCTGTTGCTTAATGCTGCTTCGTTTCCGATTACTACCGGAATCCCCTCCGAAACCTGGTTGTGACCGAGTGTGATCAGCAGGTCGCCGATGGTGAGACCTGATTTGATCAGCGTGTTGCCTTCGCTTTCCATGCCACGTTCAACGTAGGCTTTCCGCGCTTTTAACTGCCCGTCGCCATTCTCTTTTGCAACAAAGACGTAGTGCCCCTGAATATCCTGTTTGATGTAAATGGAAGGCACAACCACTGAATTTTCACCCGAAAATGTTTTGAAGCTGATGCTGGCCACCATATTGGGTTTGTAGCGCTCGTTGCTGTTGGCCAGTATTAGCTGCAATCTGAATGTCCTGTTTTCGGGATTGATTACATGCCCGATACGGTGGATTTTCATTTCTTGTTCAAACTCGGGAAAGGCCGGAAACCTGAGGATTACCTCATCGCCGGTATTTACATAAGGCAGGAAAGATTCTGACACATCGGCATTCACATACAGCGTTGATAAATTCAGGATCAGCATCATAGGCAGCCCCGGCAATGCCAGTTCACCCTCCTTTACGTAAATGTCGTCCACAATTCCGTCAATCGGCGCCTTTATCACCGACATATCAAGCTGTGACTGAAGCGTATTTAACCTGAACTGAAGGCTTTCGTAGTTGTTTTTGGCCTGAAGGTATTGCACTTCGCTGCCGATTTTCTTTTCCCACAAATTTTTCTGCCTTTCGTAGAGCGATTTAGCCAGTTCAAGATTGGTCTCCAGCTCTTTGATGCTGTTTTCGATCACCGAAACATTCAGGTAAGCAACCACCTGCCCGGCCTTAACCCGTTCCCCTTTCTTCACCCGGATTTTGGTAATCTGTCCGTTGGTTTCGGGGCTGATATTGGCCTGGTTCACCGCCTCGAGGCTGGCATTCACCATAACATAATGGCTGAAATTCTGTGGCGCAATGGCTGAAACACCCACTGAAATTGTATTTCGGGTAGAACTACCATTACCGGTTTTTTGCAGCTCGGCCTCCAGTTCTGCAATTTTCCGGTTGATTTCGGATGCCTGGTTTTTATAATCCTCCAACTGCTTCCTGAGTTGTTCGGAGCTGTTTTCGGTGGGACTGCTACTGCACGAAATCAAAAATAAGATCAGCAGCAGTGCGGTGAAATTCTGAATAGAACTTCGATAAGTGAAGTTTTTCATTTTGTCGGGCAATTTAAGTTTTGATAAAAATCTGCTTTTGGAGAGAAAGAACAAACATCGGAAAATGAAATTTGTGGCAAAAATAGCAATTGAATTATCGCTGAACATTGAAAATTAGGGCTGTATAATATTGTAAAATCAATTTCGGCGCTAAATTTCTGACGTTTTGACAGGCAGCATTGACAGGCAAAATCTTAATGGAAAAACTTCAGGAATTTTTGTATGTCATTAATATATAGAAACATACACAAATTCAAATTGTGTTTGGTTAGAAATTAATCCGCCATTAATTATAGGTGGAAAATGCAATTACCCCTCGTGGCACAATGATTGACATGGCAGGACGCAACTCATTTGAAAATTAACAAACTAAAAATAAAAGGAATAAGACAATGGGAAAAATAATCGGAATTGACTTAGGAACAACCAACTCGTGTGTATCAGTGATGGAAGGCAACGAGCCTGTGGTTATCCCCAATTCGGAGGGACGCAGAACTACACCTTCCATTGTAGCTTTCACCGACAATGGCGAGCGTAAGGTTGGTGATCCCGCTAAACGTCAGGCTATTACCAATCCAAAAAACACCGTTTACTCGATCAAGCGTTTTATGGGCGAAACCCACGACAGGGTACAGAAAGAGATTAACCGCGTAACCTATGATGTGGTAAAAGGCGAAAACAACACTCCACGCGTGAAAATTAAAGACCGTCAATACACGCCGCAGGAAATTTCGGCTATGGTGCTTCAGAAAATGAAGAAAACTGCCGAAGATTATCTCGGAACAACCGTTTCGGAAGCTGTGATCACGGTTCCGGCTTACTTCAGCGATTCTCAGCGCCAGGCCACCAAAGAGGCCGGTGAAATCGCCGGATTAAAAGTCAGGAGAATCATCAACGAGCCTACTGCCGCAGCGCTTGCTTACGGTCTGGATAGGAAAAAAGAGGACCTCAAAGTGGCTGTATTTGACCTTGGGGGAGGAACCTTCGATATCTCCATCCTTGAGCTTGGCGACGGCGTTTTTGAGGTGAAATCCACCAATGGAGATACCCATCTCGGAGGAGACGACTTCGACCACGTAATCATAGACTGGCTGGCAGCCGAATTTAAAGCCGACTTCAACATTGATCTGACCAAAGATCCGATGGCGATGCAGCGTCTGAAAGAGGCCGCCGAAAAAGCCAAAATAGAATTGTCAAGCTCCAGCGAAACCGAAATCAACCTGCCCTACATTATGCCGGTGGATGGAATTCCGCAGCATCTTGTGCGCAAACTGACCCGCTCGAAGTTTGAACAACTTTCCGAAAAGCTCATCAGTGCTACTATTGAGCCTTGCCGTAAAGCCCTATCAGACGCCGGAATGAGACCATCCGACATCAACGAGGTAATCCTTGTGGGTGGATCAACCCGTATCCCTGCAATTCAACAGGTAGTAAAAGACTTTTTCGGCAAAGAACCGTCCAAGGGCGTTAACCCCGACGAGGTAGTAGCCGTTGGCGCTGCCATCCAGGGCGGTGTGCTCTCCGGCGAGGTAAAAGATGTGCTGTTGCTCGATGTTACTCCACTCACCCTCGGTATCGAAACCCTCGGCGGCGTGATGACAAAATTGATCCCCTCCAACACAACCATCCCAACCAGGAAATCGGAGGTTTTCTCAACGGCAGCCGATAATCAGCCAACGGTTGAAATCCATGTGCTGCAGGGCGAAAGAGCCATGGCCAGGGATAACAAGACCATTGGCCGTTTCAATCTGGACGGAATCCCGCCTGCCATGAGAGGGATTCCCAAAATTGAGGTTACTTTTGATATTGATGCCAACGGAATTCTGAACGTATCGGCCAAAGACCAGGGAACCGGTAAATCGCATAGTATCCGTATTGAAGCCTCCTCCGGCCTTACCGATGAAGAGATCAGGAAGATGAAAGCCGAGGCCGAAGCCAATGCAGAAACTGACAAAAAAGCCAAAGAGCGCGTTGACAAGCTCAACCAGGCCGATTCGCTGGTTTTCCAGACCGAAAAGCAACTGAAAGAATATGGCGATAAAATCCCGGCCGACAAGAAGAAGCCGATCGAAGATGCGATTGCCGAGCTGAAAGATGCCCATAAGCGTGAAGACCTTGATGCTATTGACATTGCATCTAAAAAACTCAACGACGCGTTTCAGGCAGCAAGCCAGGACATCTACAATGCCACGCAGCAACAGGGCGGGCAGCAGGCCGGGCCACAGGGCGGCGCTCCAAACGACGGCGGTCGCTCGTCCAATGCAGACGGCGATGTAACCGATGTGGATTTTGAAGAAGTGAAATAACTTGAACATAGCTCCATGAAGAAATCCCGATGATTAAGTTCATCGGGATTTTTTATTTATTAATCTGTTAATCAATAAGATAATTCTGATAAACTCTTAATAAAACTCAAAACTTACAAACAGATCACCTCCCGATTTCGCACATTTGCTTATCTTTAGGCCTTTATTTTAATAATTACTTAACCAGAATTGCGGGTAATTACCGGGCTTTTTTCATGATTTTTGCCGGGTAATTTTAAATATCGAAATTAACCGAATAACAAACCAACAACAAATATCTAAATCTATGAGAAACATTTTCAATGCATTACGCCCTGTATTGATCGTTGCAGGGTTTTTACTCTTTACTGCCGGTGTACAAGCGCAGTATTCAGTGAATTTTGAAGGGGAGGCAGAAGTGAAGACGGCCTATGCCTCCGGAACTGTTACCCTTAGCGGGTTGCAATGGGATATGACCGAGATTTTGATCGGGACATCCGACCCCGACTGGAAAAACGGCATCCGCTCCGCAAGGCTCCGCGGTTATGGAACCTCGGTAATGACCATGCTTCAGGACAAATCCAACGGAATCGGGAACATTAGTTTTTACTACCGCCGTTATGGAACCGATCAGCAGGTGGATTGGAAAGTGGAATACAGCACCAACGGCGGTTCTACATGGATTCAGATCGGCAGCGCTTTCACGGCTCCCGCATCGGACGTCGTTCAGCAGTTTAACGAAAATGTAAATGTTGACGGCAACGTCCGCATCCGCATCAAACGTGCTACCGCCGATGGAACGGTTAACCGGAGGCTTAATATTGATGATATCGTCATCACCGATTTTGGCGGAGGTAATCCATCCGTGGCCACTCCGGTTTTCAACCCGCCGGCTGGTCAGTATTTTGGACCGGTTGAGGTTACTATAACCTGTTCAACACCAGATTCTGACATCTATTACACCACCGACAGCAGCGACCCCACACCATCATCAACGCTTTACTCCAACCCGGTAAACATTACCGCCACCACAACCCTGAAAGCAAGAGCCTATGCCGAAGACCTTGACCCCAGCAGCATTGCTTCCGGTGTTTACAACATAGCAGTGGTTACGGAGGTGGATAATATTGCCGATCTTAGAGATTCGTTCACCGGAGGTGCAGATTATTTTAAAATTACGGGCGAGGTAGTGCTTACTTTCATGCAAACCTTCAGAAATCAGAAATATATCCAGGATGGCACTGCAGCCATTCTGATTGATGATCTTTCCGGTAAAATCACGTCGAGTTACAATATTGGCGACGGAATTACAGGAATCACAGGTTCATTAACCGAATTTGGCAACATGTTGCAGTTTAATCCATTGGCTGATCCGGGCGCTGCGACTTCAACAGGAAATGTTATCGTTCCGCAGGTGATAACCATCGAAGAGATGCTGGCCAACTTCGAAGATTACGAATCGGAGCTGGTGAAAATCAACGGGGCAACTTTTGCAAATGCCGGCTCACTGTTTGAAAACGGCCTTATTTATGCCATAAGCGACAACAGTAAAGCTACCGGAAATTTCAGAACCACATTTTATGATGTGGACTATATCGGAACCAACATACCATCAGGACAGGGAAGCATTATCGGTATTCTTAACTCAAGAACTGACGGCGATTATATCACCAGCCGTTCGCTGGCCGACCTGGAGTGGTACCTTGGCGAGCCAACAAATTATCCGACGATGTTTACCGCCAATCCAATGGGGCTTTCGATTAAACTCACCTGGGAAGATGCTACCGGCGCCACATTGCCAACAAGCTACCTGATTCTGGCCAGCAACGAAAATAATTTCACCGTTCCCACAGATGGCGCTCCCGTGGCCAACGATCCGGTGCTTGGTGACGGCGCTGCTGCCATGAATGTTGCATTTGGAATTAAACAATATACTTTTGCTGATTTGCAGGCCAACGAAACTTACTACTTCCGGATATATTCCTACACCGGCGCTGGTTCCGCTATTGATTTTAAAAATGATGGAACTGCCCCCGCTGCTGAAGCAACAGTTGTTTTTTCCATTGATCCCGAACCATCCAGCTATCCGACCGCTTTTGCTGCTGAAGGAACAGGATCGAGCATAAAACTCACCTGGACTGATGCCACCGGAGCGGTTCTGCCCGCCGGTTACCTGATTCTTGCCGGCAGCCAGAACATCTTCCAGTACCCTGTGGATGGCACTCCTGTTGCCGATGATACGAACCTGAGCGACGGCGTGGGCGCCATCAATGTTGCCCAGGGTGTGCAGCAGTTCACATTTACAGGATTAGAACAATCAACCACCTATTACTTCCAGGTTTTCCCCTTCACCAACTACGAGCAATACATTGATTACAAAACCGACGGTGAGCCGCCATTGGTTTCGGTAACCACACAGACAGTTCAGCTAGTAAATCTTTTGGTAACAACCTTCAACGAATCGTGGGAAAACTGGACGGCGGTTAGCGTAAAGGGTACCCAGGTGTGGGACAGAAGTAACACTTTTGGCGTGGATAACACTCCATGCGCCAGGATGAGCGGCTTTGCCACGCAGAGCAACGAAAATGAAGATTGGCTGATCTCACCGCCGGTTAATCTGAGCAGCGTTACCAATCCCAAACTCCGGTTCTTCTCTGCCGTGGGATACACCGGGCCAGCGATGAAAGCAATGGTTTCGTCAGACTATGACGGGCAGGCCAATCCCAACACTGCTACCTGGACCGATCTTTCCGGTCAGGCTAACTGGCCAACCGGAAATCCTTTCTGGGAATGGACCAACTCAGGCGATATCAGCATCAGCAGTTTCAATCAACAGACCATCAGGGTTGCGTTTGTTTATTACTCAACCACGCAGGCATCGGCAACCTGGGAAGTGGACAATGTCACCGTTTTTGGTGAAGAGGGCAACAGCATATCAGATCCCGATGCTAACATGCGGGTCAAAATTTATCCCAACCCGGGTAATGGCATTTTTAACCTCGAACTGAGTGATCGGGCTGACCGTGTTGAAGTGTTCTCCATCACCGGGCAACTGGTTTATCACCAGGCGGTTACCGATCAAAGATTTTCATTGGATCTGTCTGGTCTGAACAAAGGTGTTTACCTGGTTAAGCTGACCGATGACAAATCGGGATCTTCAACAACCAACAGACTTATCATCAATTAATCTATCAAAGGGGAACCTGTCAACAGGATGGGTTCCTCTTTTTTCAAAATAAACAATTAAAAACTAATAAGTTATGAAAAATGTAATTACAATCTTAAAAGCATCATTATTGACAGTTTTGTTTCTGTTTTTCACACAATTTGCCTTTGGTCAGTTGATAAATGAAAATTTTGAGTACCCCATTGGCTCCTTATTAACAGCTAACGGATGGACGGCTCATAGTGGAGCAGGCACCCAAGCCATTACTGTAACAGATGGTTTAAGTTTTAATGGCTACGTTGGTTCTGCTATCGGCGGAGCTGCACTTCTTGACAATACTGGAGAAGATGTGCACAGGACTTTCTCGCCTCAGACCTCAGGAAATATATATGCAGCTTTCGTTATTCAAACAGAGAGTACAAACAGCGCGGGGTATTTTTTACATTTTGGACAAACTACAATTAGTACCATATTTTTCACCCGGGTTTGGGTAAATGCAACCGGGAATGGCGTCGGAATCGGAGCGAATGCGCCAGCAACCTACATTCCAATTTCAGCTGGTGTTCCAACGCTGCTCGTTGCAAAATTAAACTATGAAACAAAAGTTTCCAGTTTATATGTATTCAATAGCTTTCCTTCAGCGGAGCCAGCAACACCTGACGCTACATTTATCGAAACAGCCAATTACACTAATGTGGGTAGTATAGCTCTAAGGCAATACCATGCGGCTCAGAGAATTATTGTGGATGGCATCCGCATAGCAACTACCTGGAATGATGCAGTAACCCCGGGCGGTGGCAACCCCATGGTAGCCACTCCCACCTTCAACCCTCCTGGTGGAACGTATTATGCATCACAAAATGTAACTCTCTCCACTACAACTCCGGATGCCTCCATCTACTATACCACGGATGGAACCGACCCGGATCAGAATTCCACTCTCTTCACAAATCCTATCCCTGTGAATCAAACAGTTACCATCAAAGCCCGTGCTTATGCTGACGGACTTGATCCCAGTTTTGTTGGCCAGGCAACCTATACTCTTCCGGTTACCGTTGCCAACCTTTCGCAATTGCGCAGCTCGCCGCTTAATGGCCTCTACTATATCTCGGGGCAGGTCGTGCTATCTTTCAAACAAACCTTCCGCAACCAGAAGTATATCCAGGATGCCGGTGCAGGCGTGCTGATTGATGACCTTTCGGGAGTAATCACCACCAATTACAATGTTGGCGATGGAATTACCGGTATTTATGGCACGCTGAATCTATTTGGCAATATGCTGCAGTTCACTCCGGTGCAGGATCCGGGAGCATCCACTTCCACCGGAAATCCTATTGTGCCTGTTGTAATTACCCTTGCGCAGTTGAATAGTAACTTTGATAACTACGAATCGCGGGTTGTGCAGATTAATTCGGTTTCATTTACCACTCCCGGGGTTAATTTTGCCAATGGTATAGTTTACGCGATTTCAGATGTCAGCGATGCTACAGCCAATTTCAGAACTACGTTTTTCGATGTAAACTATATAGGTACACCCATTCCTTCAGGTTCGGGTAGCATTATTGGTATTCCCAATGCCCGCTCAGAAGGCAATTATCTTACAAGCCGCTCATCTGACGATCTGGTTTTCAATCCATGCTTTTCCATTGCACAACTGCGTGCAGGAACTGTGGGACAGCAATATACGCTTACCTGCGAGGCCATTCTGACCTACAAACAGGAGTGGAGAAACCAGAAATTCGTCCAGGACGAAACTGCCGCCATATTGTTGGATGATGCAACAGGCATCATTACCACAAATTACAATATTGGCGATGGTATTACCGGAATTTCGGGAACCCTGGTAAATAGCAACGGAATGCTGCGCCTTGCAGTGAATGCTAACCCGGGACCGCCCACCTCCACCAACAACGTAATTACTCCCGAAGTAGTAACCCTGGCTCAACTCAACGCCAACTTCATGAATTACCAGTCGGAACTGGTAAGGATTCAGGGAGTTACTTTTGCCAATGGAGGTCAAAACTTTGTCGAGGGGACTAATTATCCCATCTCTGATGCTTCGGCTGATGCTTCAGGGATTTTCAGAACCGAATTTTTTGACGCAAATTACCTTTATAACCCAATCCCAACCGGATCCGTTGACCTGATTGTAATCCCCAACACGGTGAGCAACGCCAATTATGTTACCAGCCGTTTTTCCAGTGATATCATCAGCCTGCAACCCGCAATAACGGTAACATCGCCGAACGGTTACGAATTTTGGGAAAGAGGTACTGCCCAGAACATCACCTGGACATCGCAGAATTTTACCGGTAACGTGAAGATCACTTTAGTCCGTCCACCGCTATACACCCTTGTTATAGCTGATAATTATCCTAACGCCGGATTTTTCTCGTGGACTATTCCTGCTAATCAGCAAACTGCAAGCACCTACAAAATCAGAATTCAGGGTGCTGCTAATGGCAGCCCAATTGATGAAAGCAATGACCCTTTCTCAATTGTTGCCGAGATGCCCGTTCCGAAAATCGTGATCAACGAGATTATGTACAACCCATCCAACGCGAATCCTGTGATGAGTGATAGTTACTACGAATACCTTGAACTTTACAACAACGGTACTTTTAATGTTGATTTATCCGGATGGACAATTAGTAATGCCATAGTTCACACTTTTGCGGCGGGAACTTCCATTACCCCTGGACAATATCTTGTTTTGGCAGTAAATGCGGACTCCGTTGCAACCTACTACGGGATTAGCAATGTTATCAAGTGGACCAGTGGAGGTTTGAACAATACAGGAGAGACGATTGAGCTAAAAGCACCCAATGGAACCCTGATGGATGCTGTTTCCTATTCTTCATCTGCACCCTGGCCTTCAGGAGCCAACGGACTTGGTTCATCACTCGAACTCATTCATCCTGACCTTGATAATAGCCTAGTGGAAAATTGGATAGCCAGCATCACAAACCTTGGCACGCCGGGGATTCAAAATTCAGCCTACGGATTCCAGGGTTTAACAGTAACGGCGCCCAACGGCGGAGAAACTTTCAACCAGGGAACCACCACCGACATTACCTGGACAAGGGTTAATTTCAACGGGTTAATAAAAATCGAACTTTTTAACGGGGAGGTTGTAGCGGAACTTCTTGCCAATAACCTGCCGGCAATCAACGGAACCTGGACATGGAACATTCCGGCCGGCCAGCCCGTGGGTACAAACTTCAAAATCCGGATTTCGGATGTGGAAGATGGCGTGCCGATGGACGAAAGCAACGGCACATTTATTATAGCTTCTCCCACAGTGCCATCAATTTCAGTGCTTACACCCAATGGCGGTGAAAGCATTCAGCAGGGAACAAATTACAACATAACCTGGAGCACTGCCAATTATACCGGAACGGTTGCCATAGAACTGCTTACCTCTGCAAAAAGTGGTGTTGCCATACCATTGGGAACAGCTCCATCTGCTGCCGGAACTTTTGCCTGGAACGTTACACAAGATCCGGGCTCAAATTATCTAATCAAAATTTCAGACCAGACCACTGGTTCGCCATCTGATCAGAGCGATGCTGTGTTCGCCATTCAATTACCGCCACAACAGCCCAAAGTCGTGATCAACGAAATCATGTACAACCCACCGGAATCGGGTACTGATTCCCTGGAGTACATCGAGCTTTACAACCTCGACAACATTGCCCACAATCTGCAAGGCTGGACATTTTCCAAAGGAGTAACCTACACTTTCCCCATGGTTAGCATCAATCCGGGAGGATACCTTGTGGTTGCGATAAAAGCCTCAGCAATGATGAATGTTTTTGGAGTATCGGCGTTGCAATGGGCAGGCGGCGGGTTGGCCAACGGCGGCGAAGAGGTGGAATTGAAAGACAATCAGGGCAATGTGATTGATTATGTAAATTTCAGCCCTAATTCACCCTGGCCGGCAGCTGGCAACGGGCATGGTCCTTCGCTATCTTTAAAAGACCCTCTGCTTGACAATGCGCTACCCGCAAGCTGGGCGCCCGAAACAGTTAAGGCCGCTGTAAACGCAGCCGGAATTCCTGTTTACGGCACACCTGGCGCTCCCAACTTCCCGGTTCCCGCGCAAAGTATGTTGATTCCGATGGGATGGGGAGGTATTTCATCCTACATCACCCCGGCACAACCGTCAATGATTGATGTAATGCAACCGATTGTCAATAATCTGGTAATTATGCAGAATTTCAACCAGTTGTATTTCCCGTTCTATAACATCAACACTATCGGCAACTGGAACAATAACATCGGCTACCAACTGAAAACCGATGCCCTGCGTTACCACGTAATCTCAGGTACTCCGGTGGCCAGCAAAACCGTGAACCTCGTCACAGGATGGAATGGACTACCCGTGCTGAGCGAATGTGAAGTAAACGCCAGCGCTCTGTTTAGCGGAATTCCGGGAGTTGTTTTTGTAAAAGACATGGGAAGCGACCAGGTCTATTGGCCGGATGGCGGCTTGTTCAGTCTGGAACAACTTGTTCCCGGAAAAGCCTATTTTATCAAAGTAGCCGGTCCGGTTTCGATTACTTTCCCTGAGTGCCTGAAATAAACCATTAAGATAGAATGTCCCTGCTGTACTGATCAAAAGGGACATTCTTTTTTTTCCTCAATTAAAATTTCATCGTTATGAAAACAAATTACAAAGTTTACCTGGCGGCAGCAATAATGCTGCTATTACATTTGACAACTGGTCTTTACAGCCAGCAGGTTATTACGCAGTGGACGTTTGAAGGTGACGTAATTACACCTTCCACCGGACAAGGAACTGCTTCGCTGACTGGCGGAACTACAGCCACATTTGCAACTGGTAATCCAGGTCGTGCATGGAATACAACCACTTATCCTGCTCAGGGTACCAATTCCGGGCTGGCTGGTGTCCAGTTTTTGACAGGTACGACTGGTTATGAAGACATCATCATTTCTTTTGACCACCGGGCGTCTGGCACGGCTTCCCGATGGTCGCAACTGATGTACACACTGGATGGAGGTTCGACCTGGCAAATTTTTGAAGACAACCAGGGAGGTCTATCACCGCATGACACTTTTTATTCGTTTGAGTTCGACTTATCGGCCATTGGAGGAGCAAACGACAATCCTGGATTCGGTGTGAGGATTGTTTCCATATTTTCCCCTTTTGCTTTCAATCAAAATGCAACGCTCTCCTATGGCCCCGATGAGGCTTACATGAGAGCGAATGCAGATGCTAAGTATCAGCCAACTCCGGGTGTTGGCACCGGAAACTACGCCTCAAACGGAACCTGGCGTTTTGACAATGTTACTATTTCCGGCACCGAAATAACGGGTGGCCTTCCAGTTAAACTGGCCATAACCAACATCAACGGAGGTATTGATCCAACGGTGAATTTGCCGTTTTCTGTTACAGTTCAGGCGCAGGATGCTGATGGTTTGCCATCGGTCGTTAACGCCGAAACTGCTATTTCTCTTTCAAAAGAAACCGGAACCGGGGTGCTGGGGGGTACACTTACCGGAGTGATTCCAAGCGGATCAAACCAGGTTGTAATCAGCGGTGTGACCTATAATGTAGTCGAGTCAGGCGTGAGTATCCGGGCTTCAGCTACTTCCGGAATGGCTCTGGCTCATGGCATCAGCCAACCATTTACTGTTGTCGGTTTGGCTACACACCTTGCATTTGTGGATGTCCCGGCTGGTGGAAATGTGGGTCAACCCATTGCCACATTCAAGGTAGAAGCAAGAAGGGCAGATAATACCGTTGATAATACATTCACCGGAACCATAACCATCAACAAGGACAGCGGCCCGGGCAATCTGTCGGGAACTGTTTCGGTGGCTGCAGTGCAGGGCGTCGCTACATTCAATAATGTATCATTTGATCAGAGCGGTAGTTATATCCTTGAGGCTTCTGCCGAAGGTCTCGATCCAGGGTTTAGTTCAACAATTGTTATTTATAATAACCCCACCATCGAGGCTAACATTCTTCCTCAATTTATCAATGGTAATTTTCCGGGCGATAACCGCATTCCCTTTGCTTTCAGCGCCACCTTTACCAATCTGATACCCAATGCAACCTATCGTTACATCAATCAGGCTGTGGTTTCATCCGATTTACCCACTGCCAATGGAGCCGGCAATCCAATTTTTGTAAATCTGAACGGTAACTTTTACCGCTCAACTGGCCCATCTTTTACAAGCCCGGGTAATTATGGAGAGTTTACCACTGGTGCCAACGGTTCTTACACCGGTTGGTTTATTATCGAAACAACGGGAAATGAGAGATTTGCACCGGGCAATGAAGTTTTCATGAGGATCAGAATCAACAATGGTGCGGGTGGTACTGCCATCGCGAATTTGTTGACGGTTGACCTTCCGGTGAAGGTGATCGGTTATTCTCAGGAAGCATCCCAGAACTTTGGTACTGCTTTCCGCGCTGTTTCTGATTTCTCTTCAAAGAACTTTGCTCTGCTATATGACAATACTTCAAAAGATGGCCGTCCGCTTTTTGGTACTTCCATCGAAGTAACGGGCATCAACTATTCAACCATAGCCCAGTTTGCGGCTTTTTACAAAAACGATGTTTACAATGTCACTGGCGCTTTCGGCGGAATTTTGCCCAACCTCAATCCCAACGGAGTGCGGCTGATTGAGGAGCGCAGCCTTACCGATGGAACGCTGGTCAACTCACTTATCTCGCCCGACGGAATCTGGGGCATAACAAACACCGTGAATCCAACCGGAGGTTTGGATGATATCATGGTTTTCAACCTCAGCGGTGACCCGGCGATTTCGGTTACACCAGCCTCTTTAAGTGGATTTACCTACGTTGTTGGCGCTGGTCCTTCATTATCCCAATCTTACGATGTAGCGATCGAAAACTTTTCCGGATCGGGTGAAATAGAAATTACCGCTCCTGCCAATTATGAAATCTCTGAAGATAACACCCTGTTTTCAAATGAGTTAATACTTGATTATGTGAATGGGGTTTTGCCTGTTCAGCCGCAGACGATTTTTGTAAGATTGAAAGCCGGCCTTGAAATCGGCGCTTACAACAACGAATTGATTGTCCACACATCCGGGCTTACCATTCCGGTGAATGTGGTGTGTAACGGAACAGTTACACCGCCTCTCAACCCTGTAATCACAGTAACATCGCCCAATGGCGGCGAGAGCTGGGAGCAGGGAAGCGCTCACGCCATCACCTGGTCATCACAGGATTTTACCGGAAATGTCTCCATCTACCTGTTGAAGGGACAGTTTGGAATTTCAACAACACTCATCGAAAACATCCCCAACTCAGGAAGCTGGTTATGGCAAATTCCAGTGAACCAGGTCATTGCAGCTGATTACAAAATCAGGATTAAAAATGCTTCCGCTGCCACTCCCGTTGACAACAGTAACGATTATTTCTCGGTAATTGCCCCGATTCCGTTCCCCAATGTGAAAATCACAGAAATCAGCTACAACCCGCCGGAAAGTGGTACTGACATCCTCGAATACATCGAAATTTACAATCCGGATGCAATGGCTCACAACCTCAGCGGGTGGCAGATTTCGAAAGGAGTGGTTTACACATTCCCCAACATCAGCATACAACCGGGCGAATACCTTGTGATTGCTGTTAATGCTGCCGAAATGCTTGGCACATTTGGGGTAAATGCGCTTCAATGGACAAGCGGAGCGCTTAGCAATAGTGGTGAAGAACTGGAAATCAAAAATGCAGCCGGCGAGGTTGTGGATTATGTTTGGTTCAAGGATGTCAGCCCATGGCCTAAAGCGCCGGATGGGTACGGCCCTTCGCTTGCGTTAACAGATCTTTCGCTGGACAATAGCCTGGGAGAAAGCTGGGGATCTGAAACAACTTTCGTTACCATAAATGCCGATGGCATACCCGTTTACGGTACTCCCGGCGCTCCCAACTTCCCGCAGCCAGCCCAAAGTATTCTGATTCCTGAAGGATGGGGTGGAATTTCAACCTACACCGCACCAATTCAGCCATCTGTGGTTGATGTGATGCAAAATGTTGTGAATGACCTCGTTATCCTGCAGAATTTTAGTCAGCTTTACCTGCCTTCATACGGCGTGAATTCTATCGGCAACTGGAATAACAACGTTGGATATCAGTTGAAAATCAATGCAATGCGCTATCTTGTCATTTATGGTGAAATTGTTACCAACAAAACCGTGAACCTGAATACCGGATGGAACGGCATGCCCGTGCTGAGTGAGTGTGAAGTAGATCTGGTCACCCTTTTTGCCGGCCATACAGGAATTATTTTTGTGAAAGACATGGGCAGTGACGAGATTTACTGGCCAGAAGGAGGCGTCCTTACCCTCACAAAGCTCCTTCCCGGTAAGGCTTATTACATTAAAGTGGAAGGTCCGGTGAATCTTACGTTCCCGGAGTGCAACCCATAATTTTTTAAACAGAAACATTTTCAATCATTTAATTATTAATTAAAACTAAAAATTATGCGCAGATTAATTATGCTTTTTGTCATTGGATTTCTTCTTTACTCAGGAGAGACCAATGCGCAATACCTTGTGAATTTTGAAAGCGAGACAAAAGCGGCTTATGCTTCAGCTAATGTTACGCTAAACGGCCTTTCCTGGAATATGACCGAGGCGCTCATTGGCAACGAGACCAATGATTGGAAAAACGGGCTAAAGTCAGCAAGATTACGCGGATATGGAACTTCAGCCATGACAATGCTGCAGGACAAAGCCAATGGAATAGGTAACATAAGCTTTTCTTACAGGAGATATGGAACCGATGTCCAGGTTGACTGGAAGGTAGAATACAGCACCAACCAAGGATCTTCATGGACCCAGATTGGTAGTGCATTCACCGCTCCTGCCTCCAATGATGTTCAAACCTTTAATGAAGTGGTTAATGTTACTGGCGATGTAAGAATCAGGATTATCAGAGCAACATCCGGTGGTACACAAAACCGCAGGCTGAACATTGACGACATTCTGGTTACTGATTTCACGGGTGGCGGCCCGGTGGTAGCAAAACCAACGTTTTCACATCCGGGAGGTACCTACTTCAATCCTTTCAATCTCGAAATTGCCTGTGAAACAGAGAACTCTACCATCTATTACACTCTGAACGGCGATGAGCCCAACAACACTTCAACTGAATACACAGCGCCTATTCCGATAGATGCCACCACAACCGTAAAAGCCATTGCCTACGCTCCCGAAATGAGTCCAAGCCTTGTGGCTGAAGCTACCTATACGTTCGCTTCGGTTGGACTGGTTTCCAACATTGCCGAGCTCAGGGCAGCATATTCTGCAAAAAATGGGTACGACTATTACAAGATAACCGGTGAAGTTGTGCTCACTTTCAAACAACCATTCAGGAACCAGAAATTTATACAGGATGCAACTGCCGCCATCCTGATTGATGATCTTCAGGGAGTTATTACTACCAATTACAATGTTGGTGATGGTATTACCGGTATCACAGGATCGTTTACATACTTTGGAAATATGTTGCAGTTTAATCCCGCGGCTGACCCGGGAGCAGCGACATCAACCGGAAACGTAATTGTTCCAGAGGTGATTACCTTGAATGATTTTCTGGGCAATTTTGTCGAATATGAGTCCGAACTGGTTACAATTGAAGGAGTATCTTTCAGCGATGTTGGCTCATTTTTCGCCAATGGTGCCGTGTATCCGATCAGCGATGCCAGCAAGGCCACTGCATCATTCAGAACTACTTTTTTTGATGTGGACTATATCAAAAAATTAATCCCGCAACAACCCTGCGACATCACCGGAATCTGCAATGCACGTGCTGAAGGATTTTACTTCACCAGCCGCAGCATTGCTGATTTTGGATGCGCTTTACCCGTGGTGAATCTGAAAATCACCGAGATTATGTACAACTCGCCGGAATCGGGTAACGATAGCCTTGAGTTCTTAGAGATTTACAACCATAGTGCTGCTGCGGTTAACATGAAGAATTTTACTTTTTCCAGCGGCGTTACCTTTACTTTCCCCGATTATCTTTTTTCTCCGTCAGAGTATCTCGCTATTTCTATTAATTCGCAGGCCTTTATGAACACCTTTGGACTGCAAAGTCTGCAATGGACAAGCGGTAACCTTAGCAACAGCGGAGAATTGATCAGGCTTACGGATCCATTTGGAAACCACGTGGCTGCAGTAACTTACAGCGATAGTGGCCTATGGCCGGTTGAACCGGATGGCGAAGGACCTTCCCTGGAGTTCTGCAATCCCGATCTCGAAAATAATGACCCGGCCAACTGGTCATTTTCCACTAACCTTGCTGCCATCAATCAAAACGGCGAGGGTATTTATTGCACTCCGGGAGCCGGATGCAACCAGAATCCCGCGCTGCCGGTTATGTATCCCACAGGATGGAACGGTGTTTCAAGCAATCTCATTCCCGCCAGGATGAGTATGGAAGATCTTTTTGCACCGGCACTGTATAACCTGGTGATTATCATTGCCAAAGACGGCATTTACTGGCCCGGACAAAACATCAACTCGCTCGGAGACTGGGACACCTATAAAGGTTACAAAGCAAAATTCGATGGATCAACATTCTTTGTTTTCCCGGGAACCGAACCAGAAGATCGTACCATCACCCTGCAGGCAGGAACCCACCTCCTGCCGGTTCTTAGTGCCACTCCATCAGAATTGGCATCAGTGATCATGCCATTAGGAACTGACATCGAATTCGTGTTTGATATTGCCGGAGGACTGATCTATTGGCCGGCGGGCGGTATTATCCCCGGATCTTCCACTATGTCGCTCAACACGCTCTATCCCGGATTTTCCTATGTAATTAAAGCGAACAAAACTGTTACCATTGATTTTGGAGTAAATCCTCCGAAAACCGCTTCTGAAAATCCACGCAACGAATTCGTCAATTCAACCTCCTGGAATGATGTGGTATCTACAGGAAATCAACACATTATCTCGATTGGTGGCGATGCTTTGCACACGCTTCGTCCCGGCGATATAATCGGCGCTTTTAATACCGGCGGAATTTGCACCGGAATGAACATTTACACCGGGACGGAAACCGTGGTTCCAATGGTTGTTCAGGGTGATGATCTTACCACCCCGGCCGTTGACGGAATGATGGCCGATGAACCCATCAGCTTCAAAATTTACCGTGATAACCGCACCTTCGATGTGAAAGCAATTTACAGCAGCAACGCCGATTACAACGCAGGACTTTTTGCAGATAACGGTCTATCGGTTATCACCGGGTTTAAAGAAAGCGCTACCGGAATCGGCGACCAGGCATATTCCGTGTCCATTTCACCCAATCCTTCCAGTGGCTTGTTTAATCTGCAGGTAGATGGAATCTATGAACTTACGATTACCAACATCCACGGGCAGGTGATTCTTTCCGCTTCAGCAGATGGCACAACCACCATTGACCTGACCAAACAGCCAAAAGGCGTTTACCTTATCAGGCTGAATAACCAGCAGCAAACCATCATCCAGAGAATTGTGGTTCAATAGATGATGTTTCCTTACAATATCAAAAAGCCCCTGCCTCCCGCTGGGGCTTTTTGGTTTTCAGGAAATCGGAAACGAATGCTATTTTTGCAGAAAAAAAATCCATGAAAAGCTTAATTTACTGGCTTTTTTCAACATTAACCATTGTTGCCTGCGTGAATAGAAATACCGATCAACCTGCCGGGCAAAAACTGGTAACGCCCGATACTACCCCGCAGGTGAATAGTACAGACATCAGCGCTTCAACATCAGGATCTAATGAAATTGAGCTGCCATTTCGGATCGAAAGCGATAACCCCGGGGCCAATCAGAGTGGCGCCAACCCCGAACGCGGGACAGCGGAGTTTCATTTCAAAAGAGGTTTGGTGCTCTACGCCATCAACAATTACGATGAGGGAATCCTGGAGTTCGACACTACCATAACGATTGATCCAAAACTCACGACGGCGTATATCAACAGGGGGAAGGGATATTTACACGTTCAGAACTATCCGAAAGCCCTTGCCGACTTTCAGCAGGCTGTGGATCTGGATAATAAAGACACCACGGCTTACCTCCATCTTGCGCTGGCACATTATCACCTTGGCAACCTGCAACAATGCGTGGAAGCCAATAATGAATACGTCAGGCTCGCACCCAATAGCGCCACGGCTTACTTTAACCGTGGAACGGCGTTCGGAAAACTAAACGACCTCCCCAAGGCCATCCGTGATTTCTCCAGCGCCGTCAGTATCAGTCCCAAGTACGCCGAGGCTCATTTCAACCTTGGCCTCTCCTACTATTATTCGGGCGATACCACACAAGCATGCCAAAGCTGGAAAACAGCCGCCGGGCTTGGCTTCGAAAAGGCAAAGCTGGTAGTGGAAAATTATTGCAAGTAATTGCCTGTAAATCAACTATTCATCTAAAATCGTTAGCTCCTCATGAAAACCCGGTTTAATCTCTTTTGGGTGATCCTGGTGATTTTTTCACCAGCACTTTTAGCTCAGAATGATCTCTCTCTGCGCCTTAAAAACCATGTTTCCATTCTTGCCTCCGATTCTTTGGAAGGGCGCGGCCTGGGAACGCAGGGCAGAATCAGGGCAATGAACTACATAGCAGCCCAGTTTCAGCAGGCCGGATTGAACCCCTACCAGGAGGGAACCTATTTTCAACCATTTGATCTGAGGATTCAACTGGTTAATGTCCAGGGTAATAATGTGGTTGGTTGGGTTGAAGGCAGCCACCCTGACCTGAAAAACGAATACATTGTGGTTGGAGCCCATTACGATCATTTAGGCTATGCAACCAAAAACGGCGAAAAAATCATCTATCCCGGCGCTGATGACAATGCCTCAGGAACTGCCACAGTGATGGAACTGGCAGAGCTTTTTGCGGCAACCCCGTCCATGGCCGGACGAAGTATCATTTTCGTCGCTTTCGATGCAGAGGAGAGCGGGTTACTTGGTGCAAAGCGGTTTTTGGAGGAAAATACAGTTTTCGACATCAGTAAGATCAAACTCATGTTCAGCCTCGATATGGTGGGAATGTATGAAGCAAGCGGAAAGGTGGACATGAGAGGTTCGGGATCGCTTCAAAAGGGTGCGGACATCGTGAAAAAGATTGCTGCTGCCAGAGGAATAAACCTCGGATCAACGGCGCCCGACATTTCACAATACACCGACACCGGCCCGTTTGGAGAAATTGGAATACCCGCCATCCATGTTTTTACCGGAATGAAATCGCCCTACCACAAACCGGAAGACACCCATGAAAAGCTTGATTATGAGGGTATGGCACAGGTTACTGAGTTCCTCCGGGATTTGATAGCTGAATTCTCGGTTATGCCCAAACTTGTTCCAGCCATGAATCTTGTAGCCACTGAAAAACCCGGCGCTTTGAGGTTCAGCTGGGGCTTGACAGCCAGTTTCGGAAGCGCCCGTCACCGCTATCCTGATGAATTTTACAAAGCCAAAGGGGTGTTTGGTGTTGGTGCGGGATTGTTTTTTCAAACTCATCTTGGCAAAATCCTGACTTTTCAGCCCGAAGTTTTGTACGATTACGACGGCAGCCAGGCTGCGGAGGGGCTATTCGGGCGGCATAATTTGCTGATTCCGGCCAATGTGCAGTTCAATATTCCTCTCGAATCCGACGGTGCTGTGAGAGCTTATCCTTTTGCAGGAGGATATTTCCGCTACACCTTCGCCGGCATAAACGACAATGACGGGCTTGATTTTGATCACCAGTACAACGACCAGGAATGGGGAATCAATTACGGATTTGGTTTAGAGGTGATGCGTTTTTCGACAGCAGTTACCTTTCGGCGGGGATTAACCAATATTTCCAAACAGGAGGATGAAAACTTTCGCTCTTCCGGTACCTATTTTACTGTTGGATACCGGTTTTGAGGCAACCGAACCTCAATCGGTTATTGATACCTGCGTGCACAATCACTTCTTCCTTCTGCTCATCTCCCGCTTGATGAGGGTGAGTTCGCGCCCGGTCTGGCCTTTTACGGAGGTGTTTTCCTCGGCTCTTCTGACAAGATAAGGAATTACGTGCTTCACCGGTCCGTAAGGAAGATATTTGGCCACATTGTAGCCGGCATGTGCCAGGTTGAAACTGATGTGGTCGCTCATCCCGTAAAGCTGTGAAAACCAGATGCGGGGATCGTTTTTAGCGATCTTTTTTTCGGCCATCAGCTCGGTGAGCCAACGTGCGCTGTATTCATTGTGGGTTCCGTTGAAAATGGTTATCCGGTCAATATGCTCAATGCAGAATTGTAAGGCGGCGTTGAAGTCGTTGTCCGTGTGTTCTTTATCCGGCTGAATGGGAGATGGATAACCCATCTGCAATGCCCTCGCCCGTTCTTTTTCCATATAAGCGCCCCGTACAAATTTTGCCCCGAGGAAATAATTTCCGTCAATGGCCATCTGGTGCGACTTTTTCAGAAAAGCCAGCCTGTCGTGGCGGTACATCTGAAAGGTGTTGAAAACGATGGCACGCTCCCGGTTGTATTTGGCCATCATCTGATTCACCACTTCGTCAATGAAGCCCTGGTACCACGAATCCTCAGCATCAATCAGAATAGGAACCCCCCTGTCATGGGCGGTTTTGCAAAGCGTTTCAACCCGCGCTCTGAAATTTTCGGCCCCCTCTTTTTCATCCTCATTAAGCGGCTCACCGGCACTCACCTTCGTAAGGACATTGTGGGTTGTGAAGGCCGTTGGCTTGAAAACCGCAAAAGGGATGTCGGGGTTGCCGGCTGCATTTTCGATGGTCCTCAGGGTCTCCTCCAGTGCATGTTGAATGCCCTCTTTCGATTCGGTTCCTTCGACCGAAAAATCCAGAATCGCCTTAACGTTAAATTTGCTCAGCAGGTGGATGGTGGGAATGCATTCGGCAATGCTTTCGCCGCCCACAAACTGCCGGTAAATGGTGGGTTTCACAAACCAGTTGACCGGAAGGCCAACTTTGAGGAAAGACTGCGTAACCCCACCCCCGAGCTGCATTAACCAGTTGTTGGCCAGTGCGCTGAACAAGAGGTAAGACTTCCGCAGGTCATTGTTGCTTTTACTTTTAAAAGCTATTTCGGTGTTGTCAAAGCTTATCATAACTTTTTTTCGCAAATGTAATGAAGCAAATTCAACTACAATTGGCTCCCGGATAATTTTTGCGCTTATTTTTGTAAACAAAACAAAAGCAGATAAATATCATGGAAAATCCGATGATTGACCTTGTTACCAAAACAATAGTCCTGAACACCGGAACCGCTGAGGAGAAGCGAAATGAGATTCTTGCCTATTTTCACAAAACCTTCGACATTGATGAAAAGCTTTACGAAACCCTTCGCTGCGACGAAACTTTTTACATGCGTGCGGATCCGCTGCGCCATCCGCTGATTTTCTACCTCGGACACACGGCTGCATTCTTTATCAACAAACTGGTTACCGCCAGGATCATTGATCAGCGCGTGAATCCTGAGTATGAATCCATGTTTGCTGTGGGTGTGGACGAAATGTCGTGGGACGACCTGAACGAATCGAATTACAACTGGCCAAAGGTGCAGGATGTGAGGAATTACCGGAATAAAGTCCGCTCGCAGGTTGACCATCTGATAAAGACAATGCCGCTCGAAACGCCGATTGGCTGGGATCATTCCTGGTGGGTAATCATGATGTGCATCGAGCACGAACGCATCCACCTCGAAACCTCCTCCGTTCTTATCCGGCAATTGCCAATAGACCAGGTTATCAGGCATCCATTCTGGAAGATCTGCGAAAAATGGGGAGAAGCACCGCAAAATGAACTGATTGATGTGCCCGGCGGGGAGGTAGTGCTGGGAAAAAACCGCGACTACCCGCTATATGGCTGGGATAATGAATACGGCAGGATACTGGAGGAGGTTAAACCTATCAGGGCATCGAAATACCTGGTTTCGAACGGCGAATTTTTGCAATTCGTGAAGGAGAATGGCTACCTTACTGAGGAATACTGGACCGAAGAGGGTTGGGCCTGGCGCAAATACCGCAATGCCACACACCCGATTTTCTGGATAAAAGAGAGCGATGGAAGCTGGAAATTCCGCACCATGCTCGAGATCATTGAGATGCCGTGGAACTGGCCGGTGGAAGTTAACTATCTCGAAGCGAAAGCCTTTACCATCTGGAAGAGCAAGGTAACGGGTAAAAAGCTCCGGCTGCCAACTGAGGAGGAGTGGTATCACATACTCAATCAACATAATATTCCCGATCAGCCTACTTGGGATAATGCGCCCGGGAATATCAACCTCGAATATTATGCCTCCTCTGTTCCGGTGAACACGCACCGTTTCAATGGTTTTTACGATGTAATCGGAAATGTATGGCAATGGACTGAAACCCCGATAACGGGCTTCCCGGGATTTGAAATTCATCCGGTTTACGACGATTTTTCCACCCCCACCTTTGACACCCGACATAACCTTATTAAGGGTGGGTCGTGGATTTCGACCGGCAACGAAGCTACCCGCCACGCACGCTATGCCTTTCGCCGGCACTTTTTCCAGCATGCCGGACTGCGATACATCGAAACCGACGAGCCTCCAAAAATCAGGGAGGATGTGTACGAAACCGACGCACTCGTTTCGCAGTATTGCGAAGCACACTATGGCAGGCGATATTTTGACGCGGAAAATTTCCCGAAAAAATCTGCTGAAATTTGCCTTAAATACATGGAGGGACGTGCAACCAACCGCGCCTTAGACCTCGGTTGCGCCGTTGGCCGGGCTACCTTTGAGCTGGCCAGGAAGTTTAATTTTGTGACCGGTCTTGATTTTTCGGCACGCTTCATCAGGATTGCCGACGAGCTGATCAAAAACGGCTTCGTAAGATATATCCTTCCCGAGGAGGGTGACCTGGTCTCTTATCACGAGGTGAATTTTGATTCGCTGGGATTAAGAGGGCTGGAAAAGAAAGTAGAATTCTTCCAGGCTGACGCCGTGAACATTAAATCCATTTTCACTGGCTATGACCTTGTGTTTGCCGGGAATCTGATTGACCGGCTTTATGACCCCGGCAAATTCCTCAACATGATCCATGAGCGGATCAATAACGGGGGTATTCTGGTGATTGCCTCACCCTACACCTGGCTGGAAGATTATACACAGCGCGACAAATGGATCGGGGGATATAAAGCGGACGGAGAAACGGTAACGACTTTAGATGGGCTGCATCGCCATCTTGATAAGCATTTCAGGCTGATTGACGGGCCTTTTGAAGTGCCTTTTGTCATCCGGGAAACCAAACGCAAATTTCAGCATACTTTGTCCGAATTTACTATCTGGGAAAAGAAGTAAGCCGGATTTTCGTTCATTGCCAGATGCGATAGTTTTAACAAATAAGTAATTTCACCGAAAAATTGAAAAATGAAAATAAAGATTTACCAGATTCTGAATATCACCGGTCTTATTGCGATGATAGTGGTCAACTTCCTGGCCAACTCCTTGCCTATTGGCGGACGAAACACCGGTGAAATTTCGGCTTTGTATCCTACCCTGTTCACACCTGCGGGTTTCACTTTTTCCATTTGGGGAGTGATTTACCTGCTGTTGATGGTCTTTTGTTTTTACCAGGCTAAAGGGGTCTTTTCCGACAGCGACCTGAAACGCAACCGCTTCCTTTACCGTATTGATGTCTGGTTTTTTATCTCCTGCCTGGCCAACATTTCCTGGATTTTTGCCTGGCACAACGATTTGATCTGGGTATCGGTGATCCTGATGGTAATTTTACTTGCATCTCTGATGACGATCTATTTTTACCTTGGCGTTGGCCGGAGCATTATCAGCCGGGCCGAATACTTCATGGTTCATGTTCCCTTCAGCGTTTACCTGGGCTGGATCACCGTGGCCACCATCGCCAACATTGCCGTTTTCCTCATCAAAAGCCACTGGTATCAGTTCGGTTTATCTGAAGAATTCTGGACTGTGCTGATGATTTCGATTGCCAGTTTGTTGGGTATCTATGTGCTGCTGTTTCGTAAAGATTTCTATTTCAGCATTGTAATTGTATGGGCGTTGTTCGGCATCATTTCGCGTCGTCTGGCCGACGAAGCCGAATCCATGGAGCCGATCATCCTTGCAGCCGGCGCCGGAATCCTCATCATTCTTGCCTTAAGCCTTTTTTATCGTCTGAAGAAATTCTTTAAAAATCCGGAAGAAACAGCTATAAACCAATGATCTGCTGATTTTTATCATGACTGCACCTTATCGCTCCATAAAAATTCTGATTCCTTTTTTACTGGTTTTCAGCTTTAGCTATTGCATCCAGGGGCAGCCGGCCAAAGTAATCACCCCCGGCGCATGGCGAACGTCGCTCTATTTCCCTTTGCTTAAAAATAAAAGCATTGCAATAGTGGCCAATCACACCGCTACCATCGGGGAGCAGCATCTTGTTGACACCCTGCTGCATGCTGGTTTCGATGTGAAAAGGGTTTTCAGCCCCGAGCACGGGTTCCGCGGAATGGCCGATGCCGGGCAAAAGGTGGATGACGCCATTGACCGGGTTACCGGTCTGCCGATTATTTCGTTGTATGGCGACAATAAAAAACCGCGGCTTCAGGACCTGGAAGATGTTGACATTGTGATATTTGACATTCAGGATGTGGGCGCCAGGTTTTATACCTACATCTCCACCATGACCTACATGATGGATGCCTGCGCCCAGAAAAACATCCCGCTGATTGTTCTCGACCGGCCTAATCCCAACGGCTTTTATGTAGATGGCCCGGTACTCGAAAAAGAATTTGCCTCTTTTGTCGGGTTGCATCCGGTTCCGGTTGTTCATGGGATGACCGTGGGCGAATATGCGCAGATGGTAAATGGCGAAGGCTGGCTCGAAAGCGGTTTGAAATGCGACCTGAAAATCATTCCTGTTGGCAGCTATACCCATCGCGATTTTTATGAACTCCCGCTGAAACCCTCGCCAAATCTGCCAAACAAATTTGCGGTTTACCTTTACCCATCGCTCTGCCTGTTCGAAGGAACGGTGGTAAGCGTTGGGCGGGGTACCGAACTTCCTTTTCAGGTGATTGGCCATCCTTATTTTGTGGCGGGTTCTTACTTCTTTACCCCCAGATCAATGCCGGGCGCCACCAAACCGCCTTACATGGATACGCCTTGTTACGGGATGAACCTGATGGATTTCGCCAGCAATATGAAAGAAAATCCCGCACAAATCCACCTCTTCTGGCTGATAACTTTTCATCAGCACCTCAAGGACAATACCCGATTTTTCAACAATTTCTTTGATAAACTGGCGGGCAATTCGGAGCTTAGAAAACAGATCGAACAGGGGATGAGCGAAGAGGAGATCAGGGCAAGCTGGCAGCCCGGACTTGCTAAGTTTAAGGAGACCAGGAAAAAGTACCTGCTTTATGAGGATTTTGAATAAAATTCAGTGTGGTGAGTAAAAAGTTAAACCTTACAGCACTGCCGGATTTGTTGGCAAAATACAGTCCCGAGTTTATTCTGGGGGTTTATGTTTTGCTCTTTTTTGTGGTAAAAAATCCCAACCATCCACACGACCGTGTGATTATCAGCGACGGCAAGGGTTACTATGGTTATCTCACGGCGGCATTCATTTACCAGGATTTCAGCTACAGCTTTGTGGAGGACTACGAAGCCAAATATTACCCCAATCACCCCTCCATTTTCAAAGAATTCCGCTACCAATACAAAGGGCAAACCGTCAACAAAGGCTTTCCCGGACTGGCTTTCCTGCTGATGCCTTTTTTTCTCCTGGCTCACCTGCTGGCGCTGATTTTTGGCCTGCCCGCCGATGGATACTCATTGATTTACCAGTACTTAATGGGCTTTGCGGCGTTGTTCTATTTCTGGCTCGGACTGCGATATACCCGAAAACTGATGCACTCTTTCGGATTTGATGAAAAAACAACAGCCGTCGTACTTTTACTCATCGCCTTCGCCACCAACATCATTTACTACACGCTCAAAGAGGGCATGATGACCCACGTTTACAACTTCGGGCTGATAGCGGCTTCACTTTTTTACCTGAAAAATTACATGGAAACGCGTAAAACACGCTCGTTAGTTATCTCCGCATTGCTTTTCGGGTGGATTGTTTCGGTGAGACCCACCAATGGGCTGATTATACTTCTGGTTCCCTTTATAGCCGGTTCATCCGGCGCTTTCAGGTTTTTCGTTGCAGAAATTTTCAAAGATAAAAAAAGCCTCCTCAAAGTGATCCTTGCCGGATTCACATTCCCCTTTATCACCATGCTGATCTGGTATTTGCACTCCGGCTACTGGCTGGTCTGGTCATACGGCGAAGAGGGTTTCAATTTCCTGGAGCCCAATTTTTTCAAAATACTCTTCAGCTTCAACCGGGGGTGGTTCATCTACACACCGCTTGCCATGATTTCGATGGCCGGGCTGATCTGGCTATCCCGCAACCAGCGTTTCCGATTCTGGTGGCTGGCCGCTTTTTGGGTGATATTCGTTTACGTGGCATCGAGCTGGTGGGTGTGGACTTATACCTCCAACTTCGGGCTGCGGACTTTTATTGATACTTACGCGCTGATTGCCCTGATGCTGGGATATACCTGGCTTTTGATCAGGCAAAATCGTGTTTTGAAATCGCTGGCTAAAGTGGTGGGTATTGCTCTTATACTGCTGAACAGCCTGCAGTTTTATCAGCATTATACCTTTGTTTTTCCGCCCGGTCAAACCACCTTCGAGGTTTACCGTGAATCGTTTTTCCGGTTAACCCCTAAGCCAAAGGTCTATTATCCTGAAGGTTACATTGCTTCCCGCCATATTTTTTACAACGATTTTGAAGAGGATTACGGCTGGCTGAATTATGAATCGGTAACGGATGAGCGTTCGTACGAAGGGAAATATTCATCCAAAACAGGCATTTCGGGTATTTACAGCATTGGCTTGTGGCAAAATATAGATACCTGTTTTACAACGGATTACAGCAGGGTAAGGGTGAGTTCGTGGATTTTTTCCGATAAAAAAGTGTCGTCCGGTGTGTTGGTGATCCAGTTGGAAAAAGAGGGTGAGAAAGTGTTTTATCAGCCCTTTTTTATGAGGGAGTTCAGTCGCAAAAACCGATGGGCTTACATGGAGGTTGCCATTGCCGTTCCCGACAGCGTAAAGGATGCCGACCATCTGAGGGTTTATTTTCACAACGAAGATGCCGCAGAGCAGTTTTTTGTGGATAATCTGAAAGCCGAAGTACTTTCGCTCAGCATTGATTATTAGCCGTAAAACAGTGAATTTTTGTCTGTTAGCTGTAAATATCTGAAAATGTTTGACATCCTATATCTTCCCACCCGGTGAAATTAACCCAGCGATAAATCGTTTATCTGTCAAACTAAAGGGAAAATGAGCACCTACATCCGGAAACTGATCGCTCAGGGAGAGCACCAGCAGCTAGATTTCAAGTTCGAGATTTCGGACTCGAAGAAGATTGCCCGGACGCTGGCAGCTTTTTCCAACACCGCTGGCGGAAAGCTGCTCGTGGGGGTGAAGGACAATGGCGCCATTGCCGGTGTGCGCTCCGAAGAGGAATTTTATATGGTGGAGGCTGCCGCCCAGTTGTATTGCCGCCCGCAGGTGGAATTTGCCACACGCGAATGGAACGTGGACGGCAAAATGGTGCTCGAAATTGATATACCAAAAAGCGACAACGGCCCCTGTTCCGCACCGGATAAAGATGGAAAATGGATGGTATATATCCGTGTTCACGACCAAAATCTGCTCGCCAACACCGTGCTGCTCAAGGTTTGGCAATTGCAGAACCGCAAAAAAGGAATCACCCTTCGCTATACCGATAAGGAGAAAATGCTGCTCGAATACCTCGACCAGAACGGCAGTATAACCATCTCCAAATTTCAGCGGATCGCCGGGATTAACCGGCAGGTGGCCGAAAAAGTACTCGTTGACCTTATCACCCTGCAAATCATCCACATGGACATCACCGAAAAGTCGGTTTTCTACCTCATCAATCCCGACATGAAAACCGATCCACTCAACGAGCTGACGGTCAAATAACTCATAACGCCGATTGCATTTCCGGCCGGTGGATAACATCCAGTGCGCTTACACCACCACCAGTGCCAAACCCAGTAAAACAACCACCGGCGGCGTAACGTATCAATGTGAGCGTTTCATTTCCAGTGGCTCTCAATATATCCTCGATTTTCAACGCCACATGCATTAAAAATCATGGCTACCGGCAAGATTCTCCGGAACTACAGATCTGCATGAAACCGGCAGAGGCTGCGCTGACTTTAACCCTTTTTTGAAAAAAATCACCTCTCCTTTCATCAATTAAGGTTTTGATTTGTTAGTTGGTCAATTAAAGTTTAAAACGGAAATCAAATGGATCAGTATAACATTTCTCAAATGCTCTCAGAGCTTGGCATTCAGCCGGTCAACAACGGCGCTCACACCGGCATCAGCTGGATGGAAACACGCGGCGACATCATCGAATCCTATTCACCCAACGACGGAAAGTTGATTGCGAAGGTGAAACAGGCTACCTGGGACGATTATGAAACCATTGTAAAAAAGGCACAGGATGCTTTTAAAACCTGGCAGCTTGTACCGGCGCCGAAACGCGGTGAAATTGTACGACAGATCGGCAATGAACTGCGAAAATTCAAAGAGCCACTGGGTAAGCTGGTTTCGTATGAAATGGGCAAAGTTTACCAGGAAGGGCTTGGCGAGGTGCAGGAGATGATTGACAATGCCGATTTTGCGGTGGGTCAGTCGAGGCAGTTGTATGGATTTACCATGCACTCGGAACGTGAAATGCACCGGATGTACGAGCAGTACCACCCGTTGGGCATCGTTGGGGTGATATCGGCTTTCAACTTTCCGGTAGCCGTTTGGGCATGGAACGCCATGATTGCTCTGATTGCCGGTGATGTGGTGATCTGGAAGCCCTCCTCGAAGGTGATGCTCAGCGCTATTGCCACCCACAATATTATTCAGAAAGTATTGAGAGACAATAATTTGCCGGAAGGAATCTTAAACCTGGTGGCAGCCAGTTCCAAATATGTGGGTGACGACTTCCTGGCCGACCGGCGGATTCCGCTGATTTCGGTTACCGGATCAACAAGGGTTGGCCGCAGGGTGAACCAAATAGTCGGAGCAAGGCTGGGCAAAACGATCCTTGAATTGGGTGGCAACAACGCTATTGTTATTTCGCAGTATGCCAACCTCAATATGGCGCTCAGGGCCAGCATGTTCGGTGCAACTGCCACTGCCGGTCAGCGCTGTACTTCCACCCGCAGGCTCATCATTCATGATATGGTTTTCGACCTATTTAAGGAAAAACTGATTAAAGCTTACCAGCAGTTGAACATCGGCCACGCCCTTGACGCCAGAACCCACGTCGGCCCGCTGGTTGACACCGATGCGGTGAGAGCATTCCGGCACGCACAGGAAGAGGTGATAAAATCCGGCGGGAAGATCGTTTACGGCGGCGAGGTGCTCAGCGGCGAAGGATTTGAGTCGGGTTGCTATGTGAAACCTGCCATTGCCGAAGTGGAAAATCATTGGGAAATAGTTCAGGAAGAGACCTTTGCGCCGTTGCTCTATCTGATCCGCTACAAAACCATTGAGGAGGCCATCGAACTGCACAACAGCGTACCGCAGGGACTTTCGTCGGCAATATTCAGCAAAAACATCCACGAAACCGAGCTTTTCCTCTCACACGCCGGCTCTGATTGCGGTATTGCCAACGTGAACATTGCAACCAATGGCGCCGAGATCGGCGGGGCATTCGGCGGAGAAAAGGATACGGGTGGCGGCCGCGAATCCGGTTCCGATTCCTGGAAAGCTTACATGCGCCGGCAAACCAACACCATCAATTTTGGCAAAGAGCTGCCACTGGCCCAGGGAATCAAGTTTGATCTGTTTGATTAGCAGGTAAAAAACTGCTAATCCTTTGCAATAGTAAAGGCAGCAATCTCCTTTTGATCGGCATTTAAAAGTATCAGACCGATTTCGTCAACCCGGTAGCTTACCGTTTGTGAAAGAATCCCGAAAAATACCTGCTCGGTATCTAAACCCGGGCAGGCCATTTTTGTAGATGCCAGGTTTCCGAATTTAATCCCGTTACCGGCCAAAAGCTCGTATCCACCGAAGAAGTTATTGCAGGAGCCATTTCCGGAGCAGGATGATTTTGCTGCATCAAACTGAATGAAAGCCTCTCTGCCGCTTTCCTGCTTTTCAATCTTTTTGCCATTCAAAACGGTCAGAATCCACTTTCTTCCCTCAAGTTGTGAATCACTCCGAAGTTTGACCAGTGTATATTTTTCAGCCAGTTCGCCGGTTATCCTATTACCCTCCTGATCAAGCTGGAAGAGGATATTCTCGCCGACCTGGTACATCTGGCGCTGGCCATCATTGCTCAGGAGTGTAATCGCCGAGCCGGTTTCATTCCATTCAAAAGTCCCCGAGTCATTGAATTCGCCGGCATCTTTGCCAAGATATATCAGCGTACTGCTAAAGGTATTGTCGTCAAGTAAAACGATGGTGGTTTCTATCCCTTCGCAATCTGCACAAGGCGTAACACCTTTGTAAACCCCCTGCCAGTCGAGCGAATTCCGGCTGCTGTGCTGGTCGGCCATCAACTCGGTTGCCTTTGGATTGTTGCCTGCATTTTGGTTTCCGGTTTGGGTGCTGCAACCTATGGCCATCATCGAAACGAAACCTAAAATAATCACTAATTGATTCATATTGTGTTGTTTAATAAAAGAAAATGCCAGGCTGATTAACAATTCCAGGCATTGATTTCTTTAATGGATTAATAACTTCATAAATTTCTCCATTTAGAGAAAAGCGCATTTGGGGATTGATTTTATTTCAAAAAGTCAGCAGTATCAAACCCCATCACCCCATTCACCTATCACCCCATTCCCACAACCTCCATTTTAATATGAAATTCAAGTTGCGGGAGTTAGTTTTGCAGGTTAAGCGCCTATTCTGTTTTAATTTTCAATTCGGCCACCTGAATGATGTCCACTAAGTTAAGCACGGGGTCGGTCTTGCCAATGTAGGCAATGATATTGCAGTTTTCGGTTACCCAGGCATCGCTCACCGGGTAGGTATATTGCTTTGCAAATGTCGTTCCGGCAGTAATGTCTCCGGAAGGATTAACCGGATCGCCGTAAGCAGAGTTAATCGGCGCCCTAAGCACATTGTGATGTACAAAATTCCAGAGTGTGTCGGGGCCAATGGTTGGGTCGTTGTTGAGATGCGGCGATACGATCTTGTCCTCGACAATGTAAACCACCAGATTGTACTGACCTTCGAGGTCGGCCAGGAATTCAGCCTCAACATCCACAATCACCGAGTTGTACTTTGGATAGAAGGTGTTTTTTAGTTTTAGGTTCGCGCGGTTGGATTGTTGTAATTGTTGATCCACCACAGCATTCCAGTTTGTAGTGAAAATTTGAAGAAGGCCGTTATGTTTCACCCGGTCAATCTGCCCCATCGGATTGCCGAAAATACCGAAATCGGTATACAGCTTTTCGCTCAGCGGGCTGCGAAGATCTGTGTCAAACGCAGTTCCCGGGACAGGTATAGCAAAGTTACCAGCGTGTACTGTGTAAGAGATGAGGCGGGGATTATGAAGAACCATCAGCTCATGAAGCTGTTTGGCTGCTTTTGGACAATTCACACAACGATGGCCGGTGAAATCCTCAAGTAGCACCTGCTTGACGTCAACAATCACCGAATCAATAAAAAACAGGGTATCATCCGGGTTTAGCGGGTAGTTCTTCTGGTCAACGATCTTAAACGGCTGGTCAACTTTTTCACAAGCGGTCCACAGCACAAATGCTGCCAGCGAAAAGAAGAGCATCCAGGATATTTTTGATTTCATAGTCTGATTATCTTTTAATTAGAATGTACTGGTGATAGTTAAAGTGAGACCTGTGGAGGCGGGGACGTAGCGGCAAACTCCGCCGACGCAAACCAGACCTTCGCGTTGCAATCCGTAGCGCAGTGCAAACCGGGTGGTGTTTTGGGTGTATCCCATGGCGAAGTTATAGTAGTGGATTTGCAGGTCTTCCTTTGGGTTGCCGTAGTTATACTCGTCAGAAACCGCAAAGAACCAGGCCGGTGAAATATTGTATTCGAGCATCATTCCAATCCAGTCGCCTTTATCTTCTTCCGTCCAAAGCCCCTGGGTTTCGAGCCGGAAGGATTTTTGTGGTGTAAGCTTGTAAGTAACGTCCAGTACAGCAATATTGGCTTTCACCATGTTATCTTCGTTGTAAATATTATCCTCGATCACATTTTTGTTGTAGGATTGATTGTAATAGCCGAGGATGGCTTTCCACTTGTTGCTGAATTTCTTATCTACCTGGATGCTCAGGTCGGTGTAGTAGGTCAGATCGCCGATGGAGAGTAATGAGGTTGTGTAACCATCAGTACCAACCCAGGAGCCGGTTATGGAAGATTGCGGGAGGGTATCTTTTTCGATGGATTTGGCCAGCGAGTAGTTCAACGTCAGCGAAGTGCCGTATTTGCCGCCGAGTTTAGTATCTTTTTTGATTTTGTAATCCACCTGCCCCTGCAATCCAAACTCTCCGTTGGGCTGAGTTGCATAAGGATAAAGGGCTGCCAGGCTATAGGTGTGCTCTTTGCTGATGGCCGGCAGGTAATTGATGTCGAGCATTGGAGGAGTTCCTGATTCGGTAATTTTGGATTTGTAGCTCATGTTGTCAATCCATTTTGTTGACAGAAATATCCCAAAGCCTTTGGTTGAGTAGGCCAGCGAAGAGTAAAGCGCCGTTCCGTCTTTGTAGATCAGGCCATTGGTGGCGTTAGGATCGTTGGCTTTTTTGGCGTATTCAGCATAAAAATTAAAGCCTCCGTTGGAGATATTGGCTCTTGCCGCCCACGAACCCACGTTGTTGGGCAGCTTTAGCTCGTAAGTGGTTTGCTGATTCCATTCCACCGAGTCAACCAGGTAAGCGGAATCCGAGACATAGGTCAGCGAGGAGACATTCTCATATTTGCTTACAAAACTGCCCCCGATGTCAATCCGTGTACCCCAGTTTGCCATCCTGCCAAACATTTCGTTCAGGTCAAAATCGCCGTCAATACCTTTAACGATTCCCCGGTTGCCGTTTTCGTAAGGCTCCCAGAAATACCGCTGAACACCCACAAGCCCTTTGAGCATAACCCCCTGGTAGGGGGAAAATTTTGCGTTGAATCCGTAGATGTTGTTATCATACCCCAGGGTCCAGTTTTCCCAGCTTCGCAAGACGAGGCCACTGCCAAACTGCTCGTAAAAATGCCCGGCAGTCATCTCGAAAGTACCCACTTTATAGCTGGCAAACCAGTAGGGAACGCCAACGCCCTCGTAGCGTTTATCATAGCCGAGCAAAGGATTGAGGTACCCTTCGAAGCGCATCCCGGCTGAAAAATCTCCGTTGGTGTAGATGACATTGGCAAAACCATTCATCCCCGTTTTCCGGTAATTGAGCGATGAGTCGGTTATACCCAGCTTTTCGTATTCGGTGTAGTACTGGCCATCCACCTGAACGTTTCCGGTAACTTTTGCACCTTCGATAAAGCCCTGTGAATAAGAGAGAACCGGCAGGATAGCGATAAGTAAAATGATCGAAAAATTGGTTAGTGTTTTCAAAACTTACTATTTAATAAGGTGAGCAACTGGTTATTATTCAACGGGTTTTCCGGCCAGAACCTTTCTGACAACATCAATGTATTTGGCCTCGTCGCCATCAAGATACCCGACGTGCTGCCATACTACCTCCCGCTTTCCGTTGAGAACAAAAACATGAGGCGGAATATTTACATTCATCAATCTTTTAAAATCCCCGTTTGGATCCAATAATACGTCAAATTCCCACCCCTTGCCATTCACTGTAGGCATCACCCTTTTGGTAGAGCGTGTGTCGTCAATCGAAATGGCATAGATTTTTACCCCGGTCTCTTCTGCCCATTCCTCAAAAAGTTCGTTGATAGCGTCGTGTTCTTTCATACAGGGTTTGCACCAGGTAGCCCAAAAGGTAAGCAGAATGGGCTTTCCGTCGTTCTGAATGTTTTTGGTGTTAAAGGGCTTGCCATCCATAGTCTGAATGGAGGCTTCGGGAAGTTTGAACAGCGTTTTGGTTTCATTTTGTGCTGACAGCATCGAAACCGAGAAGATCATGAGCGCTAAAACGATACCTTTTTTCATATTGAATTATTTAATGATGTGAATTAGTAATTATTTGCAAAACTACGGTTTTCCTTATTTGTGGATTTTTTAACGAATGAAGGTTTCAAGGATCCTTGATTCAGTACCAGGCCGGATCACGATGTCGTTGATTTCGTTGGGTATGAGCAGGCACTCTCCCATTCGCAGACTAACTTTTCCGTGGGGATAAACAATTTCGGAGGCACCCTGAACGCAGGTGTAGATTACAAAAGAATCCAGCTCGCCATATTCCCGTTGAATGGCTTTATTAATGTGCATAAGGTTTGTGGTGAAAAATTTTTGATTCACCACTTCCACACTTTTGTTCAGCGCATTGGGGTAGTAGCTCCTGTAGTTTTCATACACATCAAAATCAATGGCATCAATGGCTTCTTCGGTGTGCAAATCGCGAAGCTTGCCCTGGCTATCCCTGCGGTCGTAGTCGTAAATGCGATAGGTGGTGTCGGAGGTTTGTTGAATTTCGGCAAGTAAAATTCCCGGTCCCAGGGCGTGCACCCGGCCGGCCGGGATAAAGAAAACATCGCCGGCGCTTACCTTCTCTACATTGAGAATTTTGGTTAGGCTCTTCTTTTCAAGATGATACAAATAGGTCTTTTGATCTACCTTCTGATTGAACCCGGTGATGAGTTCCGATTCCTCGTCGGCGCTGATGATATACCACATTTCGGTTTTTCCGTTGCCAAGACCGCGTTTCGCCGCCAGCTCATCGTCAGGATGAACCTGAATGCTAAGGTAATCGCTGGCATCAATAAATTTGACGAGAATAGGAAATTCGGTCTTGTACTTTTCAAACACCTTCTCGCCAACCAGGTCGTCCATGTAAATTTCCACCAGCTCGTTAAGTTCATTTCCCTCCAGAAATCCTTCCGAAACGATGGTTTCATTGTCGCGAACACCCGATAAAACCCATGCTTCGCCGCAATTTGGCAGGTTTCCGAAATCCATCCCGAGTACATCTTTTATCTTTGTGCCGCCCCAGATTTTGTCTCTGAAAACAGGCTTGAATTTGAGAGGATAAAGCTGATTCATTACTTTTAATTTTAGGTGATGGTGATATCAAACAGTATGCTAAAACAGATTGTGGCCTTACGCCGTGAGTTGCACCGATTTCCGGAACTCTCAGGCCATGAGCAACAAACTGCAAAGAAAATAAAAGAGTGGATTCAAACCACTAATCCTGACCAAATTATTGAGAATGCTGGTGGTTACGGACTGATGGCTATTTTTAAAGGGAAATCAGCAGGCAAAAATATCTTGCTCAGGGCTGATATGGATGCACTTCCCATCCATGAAATCAATACATTTGAACACTGCTCGTCAAAACCCGGTATCAGTCATAAATGCGGGCACGATGGTCATTCGGCTATTCTTGCGGGAGTGGCTGGATGGCTGCGGTCTAATCCACCTGAAAAAGGATCTGTAATATTGCTGTTCCAGCCTGCCGAGGAGACCGGGAAAGGGGCTGCAGGGGTAATGGCCGATCAGCGCTTTGCAACACTTGACATTGACTTTGCCTTTGCTCTTCACAATTTGCCTGGATTCCCAAAAAATTCTGTCATTACGCGCAATCATACTTTTTCGGCGGCTTCGAAGGGGTTGATAATCAGGCTTACCGGAGTAACATCCCACGCCGCCCATCCCGAACACGGCATCAGTCCCGCTCTTGCAATGGCAGATATTATCCGGAAATTTGGTGAGATTTCTATTGAAAATACTGACTTTCTGGATTTTAAACTCATCACTATTATACATGCCCGATTGGGTGAGCGTGCTTTTGGAACTTCGCCCGGGTATGCTGAAATTATGGCTACATTTCGAAGCTATAATGACGATGACATGAAAAAACTGGTGGATAAAGCAGTGTATGCTGTGGCGCTGATCGCTGATAAATTTGGGCTGGATGAGCGGCTTGAATGGACAGAAGAATTTCCGGCAACCATCAACGATGAAAAATGTGTCGGGCTGATCCGGGAAGTTTCAATGGAAAAAAATCTGAAAATCATCCAGGTGGATGAACCTTTCCGTTGGTCAGAGGATTTTGGCCATTTTCTGTCGAAATACCCGGGAGCATTGTTTGGAATTGGAGCCGGAAAAAGGCATCCCGGTTTGCACCACCCTGATTATGATTTTCCTGACGAGCTCATCCCAGCAGGAATTTCCATTTTCACCGGATTGATTCAGAAAATTTGCATGATGCAGGCTTAGGCCTTACCGAAAATCTTGCGCAGCAGCGATTTCTTCGATGCTTCATCGTCGTCGGAATAGTAGCCGTAACCGTAACCATAACCATATCCGTAACCGTAACCATAACCGTAACCATAACCATATCCATAACCGTAGCCATAACCATATCCGTAAGAACCTTTACCCAGCTTGACGTCATTAATCAAAATGTATATATCGGGCAATTTGCGCAACTCGATGTCTTTGATAATGGACTCAAAAACTTTTTTGTTGGTGTAGTTCTGGCGCACCAGGAAGAGGTTGGCGTCGGTGTATTTCATCAGCAGGAAGGCATCGGTAACCAGACCGACAGGTGGTGTGTCGATGATAATATAGTCATACATCTCCTGCAGCTTTGCGAACAACTCGTCAGTTTTGGTGGACGATATCAACTCAGCGGGGTTTGGTGGAACGGGACCGGCCATAATGATGTCGAGATTTTTTACCGGCGATACCTGAATGATATCCTCCAGCTTACTCTTATTGATAAGATAAGAGCTGATACCCTCAGTGTTGGTAAGCCCAAAATCCTGATAAATCTTAGGTTTCCGGAGGTCAAAACCCATCAGCAGGATCTTCTTCTCATACATGGCAAAAATGGCTGCCAGGTTGATGGCGGTAAAAGTCTTTCCTGCACCCACCATATCGGAGGTAACGAGGACGGTTTGCTTGTTTTTTCCTTTGGTGAGGTATTGAAGGTTGGTACGCACCGATCGGAACGATTCTGAAATAGAAGACTTTGGCGACTCAGGAACTACAAGCTGCGTCTCTTTAGTATTGTGAATCAGGTGTCCGATAATTGGGATCCGGGTGAGTTTTTCCACATCCTGACGCTCAACGATTTTATCGTTCATATAATCCTTCCCGAGGATGTAAACCACGGGTATCACCAAACCAAGAACAAGCGCAATGAGGTAGTTGAGGCTCTTTTTAGGATAAACCTGCTCGCCGCCGCGTGCCACATCAATGATTTCATTGTCCGGTAATGTGGATGCCTTGGCAATTTGCGCCTCAGACCGTTTTTGAAGGAGGAAGGTGTAAATAGCATCGTTAAGTTTGAATTTTCGCTCGATACCAAAAAGCTGACGCTGCGTAAGCGGGAGCCTGCTGATCTCACTTTCCAGGCGAGAAATGCGGTCATCAATATCTTTGATGGAGATAACAGAGGTATTGATGATGTTCTGAATGTTTTCCGAAATGGTTTTTTTGGTTGTGGCAATACGCTGATCTATTGCGGCCACCATCGGGTTACGTTCGGAGGAGGTAAACAAAAGATCGGCACGCTCGGAATATAGTTTTGCCAGGCCTGAAATGAGCTGGGTAAGCAGCGGATCCTCAATACCCATAGCCGATGGGATAACAATATCATCAATACTTTCGCGTGGCTGGGTGAGATAGTCCTGCAGGTTTTTGTAATACTTTGATTTTACGATCAATTGTGCTTTTTGATCCTCCAACTGCTTCATGGCTGTAAAAACCTGGTTGGCCTTGAAATCAAGGTTCATCACTTCGTTGGATACCCGGAAATCCTGAAGTCTTGTTTCCACAAAGTTGAGCGAGTCGGTGATATCAATCAATTCGGAGTCAATAAACCGGATGGTGTTATCGGCAATCTGGTTTTTCTTTTCAATCCCCCTGTACAAATACTGCGCAGTAAGCTCATTGAGGTAATCCTGCATTTTTTGTGCGTTGCCGCCCTGTATGGAGACTTCAACAATAGATGCCTCGCGATTGATTGGTTCAACTTTGATCCCACGGAACTGGGCGATCAGACTTTGATAGTCATTAAAGATGAAAATCAGGTTTTTATTCAAAAATTCAGCGCTGAAATTTTCTGTGAGATAAATCCTGAACTTACCAAAATCACCCTCGACCAATTCACCAAAATCAAAATCCCGGGTTATATTTAAACCCGTAACTTTTCCTTTATCTTCTTTTTCGGAAAAATGGTATAAAACGCCTTCTTCAATCTGCAGGACAAGCCTGTAACGCGTATTGGAGAGCATAAAAACGTTAAACTTGACGTTTTTCAATTGGGCTACAGCGGTATCCATTTCAACCCTGAATGGTGTTTTATCGTAAAGCTCCGTTGTGATAAAATTTTCTTCGAGCTGGTAGGTGATCTCGAACTGGAGGTTGTTGATGGTTCTTTCGGCCAAAGTAAAAGAGCGTAGCAAACCCATTTCGTTTTGAAGGTTCTGCAGATTGTTGATCCCTAACCCAAGCAGATCCTTGCTGGAGCGGTCGTCTTTGATCAACACGGTGGTTTTTACTTCGTAAACCGGCTTGGTGTATTTGTTGAAAAGAAAGGCTATAACCAGCGCAACAAATATGGTCAGTGCGAAAAAATACCAATACCTGAAAAACTTGTAAAACAGCGCTTTCAGATCAACAGATTCTTCCTGCCTGATATTGGGAATATTAAGATTTGTCTCCACTGAAAATTAGGTTAATTGGTTTTGAAAAAATTGATCAGCAAAAGTGTAGTGGTGATTGAGGCCAAAACCAGCGAGTATGGAAACTCTCTGAAGGCAAAGTTTTTACCTTTGACCGGAGGTGCGTAGATAATGTCGTTGGGCATAAGGGTATAGTACTCCGATTCAAGAATGCTGATATCATTCAGGTTGAGATTCACTACTTTGGTACCTGTTTTAGTCTCCCGGATCAGGACAATTTTCTCTCTCTTGGCAAATACCGTCATGTCGCCGGCATAGGAAATGGCGTCGAAGATGTTGAATTTGTTCTGATAAATACTGAATTCGCCTGGCCTGTTGAATTCTCCAAGCATTGTAATTTTAAAGATAGCAAGCCTTACAATCACTGTGGTTCCTTTTAAATAATCATCCACAATAGCTTGAATTAACTCCTGCGACTGCTCGATGGTTAAATCCTTCAGATAAACCTTTCCTACGAAAGGAAAATCAATAAATCCGGAGTCGCTGACCCGGTAGCTGTTCAAAAAGATTCCAATGTCGTTGTAGTAGTTGGATGACCGGTCATCGGTACCAATAGAAAACATATTTTCGTTTGTGGTCAGTGCACTGTTGACCTTGATGTAAAGATTGTCGCCGGGCGATATCCTGAAATCGGCCGTTTTTCTGTTTTCAAAAACAGTTTTTGCTGTGTCGCCTTTACTAACTTCCTGTTGCAGGTATTTGATTTTTTTCATTGGGATGCAGGAGGTTGCCATTACAATGGCCACTACCGTCAAAAATCCCAGATGGAGAAATTTTTTTCTGTATAATTTCATGTACCGATATTTTGATATGTTTTACTGACTTTGAAAGTCAGGATTGACTGGCAAAAATAGACTTTTTCTTATATCCTGACGCCCGGAGATGTTCATCGTCTGAAAATCCATGCTATTGACGGGGTGTTTCTGCGGTTTAGCTTGTCATTAGTAAAGAGATTCTTACAAGGATCGTACACTATTTTCCATTTATTCCTCCGTTTTTCTGATGAAATACCTGTACCGGTGGTAAATTTTTTGACGTTTGTAGCTGGCTTCCATCATGTTCAGGTGTGAATTTCAGGGTAAATCCTTACACGGGGTAAGCTAATCCATTCATCCTGAATCGAAAAGATTCGATTGATAAATTTTGCAAAGGGAGTAAAACTCTCCGATGCTAAAGATTTTATAATTTTGCAGCGCATTCTCTCCGTAGCTCAGGTGGTAGAGCAAATGACTCTTAATCATTGGGTCGAAGGTTCGAATCCTTCCGGGGAGACCTCTCCCAGAAAGCTGTACGCCAAAATGCGTGCGGCTTTTTTTATTTAGTGGCTGTTATCATTTACCATGAAAATTCACTCCTAAAACCTGTTTCCGATTAACTCCTACATTTGCAGCCTGTTTCAACACTAAATTAGCAATGGTTTTCAGCAGCAGCCTGTTTTTACTCTACTTTTTTCCGGCCTTTCTGATCGCCTATTACCTCCTGCCCCGCCAACTCAGGAACATTTTTACGCTGATTGCCAGCATATTTTTTTATGCATGGGGAGCACCCGACTTCATCTTCATCGTGCTGGGCGCCATCGTTCTCGATTTCTACATCGTGGATATTATGCACAAATCCACCTTGCGTAAAGCGCGAAGGCTTTTACTGGGGATTTCGGTGCTTAGCAATGTGGGTTTGCTGGCCTGGTTCAAGTATGCCAATTTCATGGTGGATAATTTCAATGCAATGCTAGGATGGCTGGGCATGGAACCGGCCTCCTGGACTGCAGTGGTTTTGCCGATCGGGATTTCATTCTTTACTTTCCAGAAACTGACCTACTCGGTGGATGTTTACCGCAAAGTGCACCCACCGTTGAAGCTGGTAACCGATTACGCCATGTACATCCTGATGTTTCCGCAGTTGATTGCCGGGCCCATCGTGCGTTTTAACGAAATTGCCGACCAGATCGAAAACCGCAGGGCTTTTGAAACAGTGGATGCCAAATTGCTTGGTTTTTTCAGGTTTGTGGTGGGATTATCCAAAAAAGTATTGATTGCCAATGTGTTGGGCGAACAGGTAGATAAAATCTTCGCCATGCAAACGGGCGACATTTCAACATCACTGGCGTGGTTCGGGATAGTTGCCTACTCGTTTCAGATCTATTACGACTTTTCCGGATACTCCGACATGGCTATTGGCATTGGCAGAATGATCGGGTTTAAATTTCCGGAGAACTTTAATAATCCCTATGTTTCTCAAAATATCACGGAGTTCTGGCGGCGCTGGCACATAACGCTTGGCCGCTGGATGCGCGATTACCTCTACATCCCTCTCGGGGGTAACAAAGTGAGCGAAAAACGACTGTATTTCAACCTTTGGGTGGTGTTCCTCATCTCCGGACTGTGGCATGGCGCAGCCTGGAATTTTGTTGCCTGGGGAGCTTTTCATGGGTTTTTCCTGATTGCCGACCGTATGTTTCTGATTAAAGCAACAAAACCGCTCGGAAAATTCCCCAATATCTTCATCACCTATTTTGTTACGCTCATTGGCTGGGTGCTTTTCAGAGCGGAGTCGCTCGAATTTGCTTTTGATTACATCGGGAGGATGTTTGCATTTGACGACATCAGCACAGTACTGTGGCTTGATGCTAAATTCCGCACCATGGTGATTGCCGGCGCTGTTTTCGGTTTCATTGCAGCCTTCGGCAAAACCGAATCCTGGTGGATGGGGGTACTCAATCAGCCAAAAAATACCTGGATTACAGCCATGATGATATTGCTCGCCGTGATTTTCAGCATCATATGTATCGGCGCCATCACCTCTTCCTCCTTTAATCCATTCATCTACTTCAGGTTTTAACGATGAAAATCTCACCCAAACATATCATCTTTTTTCTGCTGATTGCATTGCTCACCCTGCCTGTAATTCAGCATGGCCTGAAAATTTTTGTGATTCGCCCTCTCGATGGAGATTACAGCCTTACCCAACGGCCGCAATATACGATTACAGCCTGGATGGACGGATCATTCCAGAATCAGTTCGACCGGTACCTGGAGGATCATATCGGGTTTCGCCCCTTCTTTGTCAGGCTTTACAATCAGATGGATTTCACCTTCTTCAAAAAAGCCAATGCCGAGGGTATTGTCATCGGGAAAAACAACATGCTTTACGAGTACGACTATATCAGGGCCTTGAACGGCGAAGATTTTATCGGAAAAGCTGCTTTGGATAAAAAACTTTCCCGGTTCCGCTTTCTTCAGCAACATCTCAAGACCAATTTTGACATTGATTTACTATTGATCCTTGAACCATCCAAAGCAAGGACCTATCCTGACAATATCCCGAAGCACTACAAAAAAGCGGAAAAGTCGCTCTCCAACTATCAATACATTGCAGCGCGGGTAAATGAACTGGAGATCAATCATCTCGATCTGAACCATTTTTTTCTGAAGGTTAAAGATACGGCCACTTATCCGGTTTACCCGCTTTACGGAACCCACTGGAGCGAATACACCATGACTTATGTGGCTGATACGATGATGCGGTTTCTCGAGAATTTGCGTCAAATTGATATGCCGGAATTTCGGGTGAGCGAAGTGAAGATGAGTGATACCCTGAATTTCGGTGATTTTGACAGCGGCAGAACCCTGAATCTGCTCTTTCGCCCCCATCATCAGCCGATGCCTTATCCGGTATTTGCCTTCGAAAACGATCCTTCCAAAACCCGCCCGATGGTGCTGGTGGTTTCCGACAGTTATTACTGGAACCTATTCAACACCCGGATTCCGCAGAACCTTTTTGCCAACGAGGCTTTCTGGTATTTCAATGCCAAAGTTTATCCTGATTTTTACTACAGTGAAAAGTGGACCAGCGATCTCGATCTCCGGACAGAGATTGAAAAACAGGACATCATCATCCTTAGTGTCACCGAACGGTTCCTCTACAAAATGGACTGGAATTTCATTGACCAGGCTTTTGGGCTTTATGCTCCGCAGTACACCGGCGACATCGTTTACCAGTTCGAAAATCAACTGCGTTTGAATGCCGGATGGTTTGATGACGTGCTTGCAAAAGCCGCACAGCAAAAGGTGCCGCTCGAAGAAGCCATTCGCCGGGAGGCTTACTTCCAGGCATGGGTGCAGCAGCCCGAAACGTTTCTTACCTGGTATGGTCCCGATCATTATCGCTCAGTGATCCTTGGCGACAGCATCTGGAGTGCCGAAATCAGAAAAAAAGCAGTGGCAAATGGTATCGGGTTTGAAAAACAACTGACTGATGATGCTGATTATGTGTTTGAAAATGAACATCCTGGGTTGTTCAAGCTCAACAGGTTAATCAATAAATATATCGAGGCAATTTCTGCTGATGCGGAATGGTTGGGCGTCATTTCGGCAAAAGCGGCCGGCTTTTACATGCCAGTTGAGGAAATGATAAAGATTGATGCGGAATATATGGCGCGACAGGAGATGTCGGCAAATTCAGGCATGGACGAGAAGATCCGGTATTATGAGCAAGCCATAAAAGATGATCCTGCGTGGCTGGCGGCGATAACCAAAAAAGCCGCTGAACAGGGGAAGAGCCTCGACCAGATGATTCGTGAGGATGCAATTTACATGGCGGAGCAGGAGAATAAGAAATAATTCGGTCTGGAGGCCAGATTCTTTTTACATCGAAAACATCTAACTATGAATGAACCTGTTAACCTCGAAAATATCACTCTCAGGGTTGTCGAAGTTGCTAAAAATGTTGGCACTTACCTTGAAAAGGAGATCGGGTTGCTGAAAACCGAATCCATTGAGATCAAAGGGCTTCACAACTTTGTGACTTATGTGGATATGACCTCAGAACAACAGATCATTGCTGCACTCAAGGAAATCCTTCCGGAAGCAGGTTTTATTGCCGAAGAAACCGGGGAAACAGGCAGAGGAGGACGCTACAACTGGGTGATTGATCCGCTGGACGGAACCACTAATTACATCCATGGGATTCCTTTGTATTCCATCAGTATTGCCCTTCTCGACGGCGAGGAGGTGATTTCGGGGGTGGTTTTTGAGGTGAACCGAAAAGAGTGTTTTTATGCCTGGAAAGGAGGTCCGGCGCATTTGAACGGGAATGTAATCAAAGTAAGCGCCGCCGCCAGATTAAACGATTGCCTGATGGCGACAGGCTTTCCTTATTACGATTACTCCAAAATTGATCCTTACCTGGAAGTGTTCCGATACCTGATGAAAAATTCCCATGGATTGCGCCGCCTGGGCTCCGCCGCTGTTGATCTGGCTTATGTTGCCTGTGGCCGGTTTGAAGGATTTTATGAGTATGGTCTTAACTCGTGGGATGTGGCTGCCGGCTTGCTGATCGTAAAACAGGCAGGTGGGGACGTTTCCGACTTCAAAGGTGGTGATGATTACCTCTTTGGAAGAGAAATCGTTGCAACCAACAAATTGATTCACAGCGAGTTTCTTGGTGTCATTGCAGATTGTTTCAGGGAGTTTTACTCAAAAACAGATCACTGAAAAATTCTGAAAACAAGCGTTAATCAACAAAATATCTTGTCTGTAAATCATCATCATTTTCATTTTAGTAACTTTGTGGAAAAAATTAGGGAAATGTAACTCATTTAATCGTAAACAAATAAATATCAATTTGTTATGAAAAAAGTCATCTTACTTGCCGGGTTTATTTCGATGATGATGATGGTGGCCTGCAACTGCCCGGAACCGGAAATTGTTGATAAAGCAAAAGAAATTGCAGCCGTAAAGAGTGTTCTGGATAAGTACCGCGCTGCCAACGAAAATCAGGATATGAATCTGATTGAGGAGATCTGGAGCCCCGAGGAAGACATAGTAAGCATCGGAACTGAAAAGGGAGAACGACTCGTCGGTTTTTCGCAAATCCAGGAAGTCGTCCAGCGTCAGTTTGATTCCTTTTCCGAAACCTTTATCACACCTGCCAACCAGAGCATTGAGGTCAGCGACGACGGGAATACAGCCTGGTTTTCGCAGATGATGAATTACAACTTTATTCTCGACGGCACTCCTTATAGTTTCCGGAATCTGAGATATACCGGGGTTTTAGTGAAGAAAGAAGGGAAATGGAAACTTGTTCAGACACACATGTCGGTGGCTTACAATCCGCTTCAGGAGTAAAACTTCGAAACTAAACCGCTCCTTCAAAAAGTTTCAGGAACCGCAGATCATTCTCGAAGAATAGCCTCAGGTCGTCAATCTGGTATTTGAGCATCGTAATTCTTTCGATGCCCATTCCAAAAGCCAGGCCGGTGTATTCGTTACTATCAATGCCGCAACTTTCGAGCACGTTGGGATCTACCATTCCACAGCCCAGTATTTCGACCCATCCGCTGTATTTGCAGATTTTACACCCAACTCCGCCGCAGATTTTGCAGGAAATATCCATTTCGGCTGAAGGTTCGGTAAAAGGGAAATAGGATGGGCGGAAGCGTACCTGCGTATTTTCGCCAAAAAACTCGGTGGCAAAGAAGTAGAGTGTTTGTTTGAGATCGGCAAACGAAACATTATGGTCAATGTAAAGGCCTTCCACCTGGTGAAAGATGCAGTGAGCACGGGCTGAAATCGCTTCGTTGCGGAAGACTCTTCCCGGCGCTACAATCCTGATGGGTGGTTTTGTGGTTTCCATCACCCTCACCTGCACCGAGCTGGTGTGTGTGCGGAGTACAATGGGCTTTTCGCTGTCGGCAGCAGGATTCTGAACAAAAAATGTGTCCTGCATATCCCTGGCCGGGTGCTCTTCAGGAAAATTGAGTGCGGAGAAATTGTGCCAGTCGTCTTCAATTTCCGGTCCCTCGGCAACGGTGTAGCCGATGCGGGCAAAAATGTCGAGAATTTGCCGGCGAACAATTGAGATGGGATGACGGGCGCCAAGGTACTGGAAATTTGCCGGCCGGGTTAGGTCCAATTGCTGGCTACCCTGTGAAAGTTCCTTTTCCGAAATCTCAGCTTTTAGCAGGTTATATTTTTCCTGGGCTTTGTTTTTGAGGATATTCAGCGCCTGCCCGATGGTTTTTCGTTCTTCCGGCGCCACCTCTTTAAAACTATCGAACAGCAGAGGAATTTCCCCTTTTCTGCTCAGGTAATGAATCCTGTAGGTTTCGAGTTCCCCGGCGTCGGTAGTTGTGAAGGCTTCAATCTCGCTGAGAAGGGTTTCAATTTTTTGTTTCATTGACTGATGAATCGCGGGTGCTATTTGATGATTTTGATGGTCATTTTCACATCCTCAACCGGCTTATCGCCTGGAGCGGTTTTTACGGCGGCAATTTTATCAATCACGTCGAATCCATCGGCAATCTGGCCGAAAACGGTGTAAGCGCCATCAAGGTGCGGAGTGCCTCCAACCGTTGTGTAAGCTTTACGCTGATCTTCGGTGTATTTGATTCCCGACCGCTGCTCCATCATGTCAAGGGTTTCGTCGTTGAAAACCTGTCCCTGCACGATGTAAAACTGTGATCCGGAAGAGGCTCGCTGCGGATTAACATTATCACCCATCCTTGCTGCTGCAAGAGCGCCTTTTTTGTGGTAATGTGCGGGTATAAATTCTGCCGGAACTGTGTATCCGGGGTCTTGCTTACCGGATGCGCCCTGGCCGCCCTGGATCATAAAATCCTTGATAACCCGGTGAAAAATAGAGCCGTTGTACCATCCTTCTTCAACAAGCTTTACGAAATTGTCGCGGTGTTTGGGGGTATCGTTGTAAAGGAATCCCTTGATTTCACCGTAATCAGTTGTAATGACGAATTTTACCATTTTTTCCTGTGCTTTTAAATTGGTGGCAAAAATAAACATCATTGCCACAAAGAAAAGATGCATTTCCTTTTTCATTGTTTTAGGATTATTTGATTTGGCCAATTATTCACTGATCACTTTCACGGTCATTTTCAGATCTTTCACCGGACGGTTTCCGCCGGCTGTCTGCACGTTGGCAATGGCATCAATCACTTCAAGGCCTTCGATCACCTCTCCAAAAACAGTGTATTGCTGATCGAGGAATGGGGTTCCACCTATAGTTTCATAAGCTTTGATCTGCTCGGGGGTGTAAAATACTCCGCCCCGGGAAGCTATGTTGTTAAGTTCGGCCTGCGTTACCTTTTTTCCCTGAACAATGTAAAACTGTGATCCTGAAGACCTTCTTTCCGGGTTCACCTGGTCGCCCTGGCGGGCTGCTGCAAGAGCGCCTTTTTTATGAAAAAAGCCGGGATGAAATTCGGCCGGGAGAGTATAATCAGGCCCGCCTGTGCCAAGCGGCTGGTTGGGTGCTGCATTTTTCGAGTCGGGGTCGCCGCCCTGGATCATGAAGTCCTTAATAACACGATGAAACAAAGTTCCGTCGTAATAACCCTCTTTGGCCAACTTGATAAAATTGTCGCGGTGGACGGGAGTTTCGTTGTAAAGAATCACTGTCATCGAACCCAGAGATGTGGAGATGATTACCTTCTGAACTTTTGCATCACCGGGATTTGATTCCTGTTGCATTTTTGCCGGTTGCTCTGCTGGTTGTTCCACCGGGGTGGCTGCTGATTCGATCTGAGTGGATTTTTGTGCGCTTTCGGATGAGATCTGCTGTCCGCATCCAAATGCGAAAAAGGCTGTAACTATCAGCCCGTTAAGGATGTGCGATTTCATAGTAAAGATTATTTTGCCTGATATTGATTTGATTGCTTCAAAAACTCATTTCGTGAATGATTATTTTATTTCGCATTCAAAATCTGAAAGCGGCCAATGAATTACCGTGCCGGCTTTTTGGGCAACGCCTGCTGAAAGCAACTTCGGCAAAGCGGTTCATAGCTGTCTTTCTCGCCAAGCTCCACTAATCGGCTGCCACCGGCAATCCTGTGTGAATACTGTGCCAGGTTGCCGCACTGAATGCAGATGGCGTGCACTTTGGTAACGTACTCGGCAGTGGAGAGCAGTGCAGGGATTGGCCCGAATGGTTTTCCGGTGTAATCCATATCCAGCCCGGCCACAATTACCCTGATACCGTTGTTGGCGAGCTGATTGCACACCGAGGGCAATTCAGCGTCAAAAAACTGAGCTTCGTCAATTCCCACCACATCCACATCGCTGGCAAGCAGCAATATCTGTGTTGACGACTCCACCGGTGAGGAAGCTATGTAATTGGCATCGTGCGACACAACGTTCTCAATATCATATCGGATATCAACGGCGGGTTTGAAAATTTCCACCTTTTGCCTTGAAATCCTGGCGCGTTTCAGCCTCCGGATCAGCTCTTCCGTTTTGCCCGAAAACATCGAGCCGCAGATTACTTCGATCCAGCCTCTGCGAAACCCCGAATCATTTTTTATCTCGAGAAACATGCTTCAGCCTATTAAACATTCATTGAATCAAAACTTTACCTTTCAGATACGCTTTTAAAGGTTGATTCGTTTAACTTCCGGCAAATTTAGGGAATTCCTTTTCACGACAACGTTTTTGATGATTTATGGAACAAAATAATACACTGATTGGCGAAATTTCGAGGATAATCGGCAAAATCAATAAGGATTGGGAACGGTTTTCTGCCGCCGGGCTGCCGGTTTCAAAAATTGAGAAAGACATCTTTCTCGATGACCTGCGGTCGGTTTATTTGCTAATTTCTGAAATCGAAATTGCAAAATCTGCATTTTCAGCCAACAAAGGTCCAGTGGATATCCCCTTTGAAGTTTTTGCTGATGAAAAACCGGTAACCAGGCCCGTGGCTGAGGAGCAGAAGGAGGCGCCGGTTTTCCAGACTGAAAATCCATTGCCCGCCATGCCTCCGGTTGCTTCGGCCGAGTATGAAAAACCGCTGATCGAAATTGCAAAGGAGACTGTTAATGTAGCCCCGACACCAGAAATTATCATTGAAAAAAAGCCCGAAATTATTGTAGAGGAAGTTCCCGAAGCAAAATCAACAGTAAACGAATTGCCGTTGCCTGAGTTAAAACCGGAACCGTCCCGCCCCGAACCAAAGCATTCACAGCCACAGACAAAAATGATGGTTGACCTTTTCACCCCTCAAAAAACCGTTTCGGATGTTTTGCATGGAAATGGTGACAAAACCGTTGCTGCTAAAATCCAGAACAACCATATTACCGACCTCAAAGCGGCTATCGGGATCAATGATAAGTTTACTTTTGTCAACGATATATTTAAAGGAGAGATTTCCAGATACAACCATGCCATTGACCATTTCAATACTTTGGATACACTTCAGGATGCCGAGGATTATATTTCCCGCCAGGGACTCCGTTCCGGTTCGCCGGAAAACCTGGCTGCGCTGACCAAACTAACAGATCTTCTAAAGCGAAAATATCAACTTTAATTACTTGACTATCAAAGACTAAACCATAACTAAATGCCAAAGTTTTCTACTTTTCTGCTTATTGCAAGTACACTTCTTATATTTTCTTCCTGTCTCAAAATCGAGAAGGAGTATTATCCCATCAGTAGCGTTAACCTGAAAGTTGTGGAAGGAATCAGCCCTGATACGAGAGCGATTTTTCTGCAATTTTACACTGTTGAGCAATTTCCCTGCGTCAATTATTTTATCCGTTATGATTATGACAACAATGCCGGGAATCTGAATATCAATCTGAAGGACATCGAAAAGAACGATTTCTGTTTTACCGCCCAGGGGCCGGCAACCGCTGAAATGAATATCGGAAGCTACCTCAATGGAACCTACCAGTTTAACCTCACCATCGGAGATGCCGCAAACGCCGGAACCCTGGTGGTAACTCCCTCAAGATACATCCTGAATTTTCCTTCGCCCGATAAGCTTGTGCTGGTTACCGACACGTTGAACCGGATCCCCGAAAACACTTTTTGGGGATACGTAGCTTATGATAATCAGGAATTTGCCGGGGTAGCCCAATCGGTGCTCGATTCGCTCGAAAACCGCGGTGCCGTGCCTGCAACGCTGATACCGGGCGATTTTGGGTATTTTACCCTTGACAGCGACGGAAAAATCACCCTTATTGATGAGCCAAATGCAGAATACTCGGTCAATTTCATCTATTCACAGGCCAATCCCGAGGATGATATCAAGGCGGTGATCCGGTATTTTTACCTCAACCATTACGACGAAGTCTATATTTTTGTGCGGACATCCAATGGCCAGGTACTAACCTCCGACATCAGGTAGTCAGCGTGGTTGCAAATAATTAATCAACCTAAAACTAATTTGGCTTCTGACATGCCGCTAAAAGGCAACCAAACCCTATTAACAATGTCTAAATCTTTCATTCACTTAAACTAAACTTTTAACACACATGAAAAAAGCGCTTACACTGTTTTTGTTTACAGTATTTCTCGCAGCCGGAATCACCCAAATGGCTGTTTCTGCCAATCCGCAAATTGTTTCTGAACGATTGACCGAACAATTGCAAAACCTCCGCAGCGATGAACTGGTCAGGATCAACATCATTATGCATGAAGAATTTGATACCTACAGTTTGTTGCGAAATGTGGAAGAGATGGAGAGAGAGCAGCGACGCAGTTACGTTGTTTCTGTCTTAAAAGATTTCTCCGCTTTGTCTCAAAAGGGCGTTCTGGCAGATTTGAACAGATTACAATCCGAAAATAAGGTAACCGACATAACCTCGTTATGGGTTGCCAATGTAATCAATTGCTATGCAACCCCCGGAACTGTTGCCGAGTTGGCCACACGCACTGACATCGCACTGATTGATTACGATTTTTATGAAATCATCCTCGATCCATCAGTAAGAAAAGATGCCTACCCGGAACAAGGCAATCCGGACAACCGCGAAATTACCTGGAATGTTAGCAAGGTAAATGCTCCGCAGGTATGGGCTTTGGGATATAACGGCGAAGGTGTTATCGTTGCCGTGATTGATACCGGAGTAAACTACAACCATAACGACCTGAAAAACAATGTTTGGGTGCACCCCGATTATCCTTTCCATGGTTATAACTTCGTGTCCAACAACAACAATCCGATGGACGATCAGGGGCATGGAACACACTGTGCCGGCACTGTAGCCGGTGATGGAACATCGGGTTCACAAACCGGTATCGCACCCGGCGCCAAGATCATGTGTCTGAAAGTGCTTGACTCACAGGGTGGCGGCAATCAGAGTTCCACCTGGTCGGCAGCACAATTTGCCATTGATAATGGAGCGCATGTTTTGAGCCTTTCACTGGGTTGGCAACATTCATGGGGACCAAACCGCCAGGTTTTTCGTCAGACCTTTAACACCGTGCTTGCTGCAGGATTGATAGCCTCGGTAGCTGCCGGCAACGAAGGCGACCAGCAGGGAAGCTATCCTATTCCTGACAATGTAAGAACCCCCGGCGATTGCCCTCCGCCGTGGCTGCACCCAGATCAGACGCTTGCTGGCGGGACTTCAAGCGTTGTATGTGTTGGCGCCACCAACAGCAATGATGGACTGGCCGGCTTTTCAGGCCGCGGCCCGCTGACCTGGCAGGCCATTGCTCCTTTTAATGATTATGCTTATCAGCCCGGAATGGGACTTATCCGTCCGGATATTTCAGCTCCCGGGGTAAGTATCAAATCTCTGGCTCATTACAACAACACAGGATATGAGTCGGGATGGAGCGGAACCTCCATGGCAACTCCGGCTGTTGCGGGCGTTATGGCGCTGATGCTGAATAAAAACATCGGGTTATCTGCAGCTCAGATGGATCAGATCCTCGAACAAACTACCGTGGTTCTGACCCCGGGTAAAAACAACAATTCGGGTTCTGGCCGTGTGAATGCGCTGGCAGCAATTCAGGCAACTCCCAGCCCGGGACCAAGCTATTATGCCCATACAATCAACGATGCTGCCGGTAACAACAACGGTCAGCTTGATCCGGGTGAAGCCATTCAACTGACTGTTTCGATGGCTAACTTCAGCGACATGGTTGTGAACGATGTAACTGTTAACCTCACAACTGAATCTCCATATATCACCATTACCGATGGCAGTGAGTTTTATGGAAATTTTGCTTTGACCAGCATTATCGAAATTCAGAATGCTTTTGCTTTTAGCGTAGCCAACAATATTCCAGGCGGGGAAGTGATCAAATTTTTCCTTAACGCAGTGAGCGGAACGGATAGCTGGGAAAGCAGCTTCAGTGTAACAGCCAACGGAGTTACCCTTAATGCTTCCAATTTCACTATTAACGATTCAAACGGAAACGGGAACGGTAATCTCGATCCGGGCGAAACGGTGAATATCGTTATTCAAATCGGTAATCAGGGACAGGTAGCAGCGCCAAACGTCATCAGCACGCTTACCTCAACGTCACCGGATATCACCATCAACAGCGGATCGTTTACCATACCAGTACTTAATGCCGGCCAGTCCTCACAGGCCAGTTTTAACGTAACTGTTAGTCCGACTGCCCAGGTTGGAACAGTGGTTGAGCTTGATCTTGCGGTGGTTTCGGGATATTATCAATACGCAGCATCATTCTTCCCAAAAGTCGGTTTGATTGTTGAGGATTTCGAGACCGGCGATTTCACACAGTTCCCGTGGCAGTTTGCCGGAAATCAACCCTGGCAAATCAATAATACAGGCTCTTATCAGGGCACTTTCAGCGCACGATCAGGCGCAATTGGCAACAGTCAGTCATCAGAGATTAAAGTAACATTGGATGTTAGCGGTGGCGATTCGATCGCTTTCTACCGCAAGGTCTCTTCCGAGTCCGGATATGACTTTTTGCAGTTTTACATTGACAACACCAAGCTGGGCGAGTGGTCAGGCGAGGTGAACTGGGGAAGAGTGTCATATCCTGTGACCGCCGGCACAAAGACGTTCCGCTGGGTTTACACAAAGGATATTTTTGTTGTTTCCGGTCAGGACCGCGCATGGATTGATTATGTTGAATTCCCGGGTATGGCCGACCAGACCCTGGCAGTTAATGCCGGTACCGATGCAACCATCTGTGAAGGTCTAGCATTTCAGGCCAACGCCACTGCCCAGAATTACAACAACGTTCTGTGGACTACCTCAGGAACCGGTACTTTCAACAACAGCGCAATTCTCAACCCGCTTTATACACCCAGCCAGGCCGACATTGATGCAGGAAGCATAATCCTTTCATTAACAGCCTATGGCAATGCCGGTGCATCATTAACCGACCAGATGCAGCTCAACATTATGCACATGCCGGCTGCTCCTGGACCAATCACCGGCCCATCGCAGGTTTGTAGTGGTTACAGCGATTATTTCCATGTGGATAAGGCAGTTAACGCAGAATGGTATGTTTGGGAACTTACTCCTGCAAATGCAGGTTCGTTCAGCAGTAACGACACGGTTGTGATGATAACCTTCACCGAAGGATTTACCGGAAGTGCAACGCTAAAAGTCCACGGCGCCAATTCCTGTGGCGGCGGGTATTTCTCCGAAGAATTTCTGCTTCAGATTGACGATTGCACAGGAATAGGTGAACTGACCACGAGTGGTAACCTTGATATTTCACCCAACCCGAATGACGGATCGTTCGTTGTTCAGCCAAAAACCGATTTTTCAGGAATCAGCACCATTAAGATCCTCAACACAAAAGGTCAGGTGGTTTACACCAACCAATCCGAACTTAAGGGTCAGCTTCTTATCAATGCTCAATCGCTCAACAGTGGACTGTATTTCATTGTCATCGAAAATGCGCAATCCGTATCCGTTGAAAAACTCATTATCAACAAATAATTAACCTATTTTGGACTGCTTCAAAATCCATATTCCCGGATTGATTTCAAAAGGGTGCCTTTTTTCAGGTAAACGATCTCCGGAATGTGAATTTTGAAGCAGTTCTTTTTTTAATAAAACAGTTTTATGAGAAAAATTTTCCTCTCCGTTGTTGCATTAACTTTTGTTTTGGCACTTCACGCTGAAAGCATCAAACAAAGTTATCAGTTCAAAACTCCGGCCATCAAAACCACTGCAGGATATCAGCAGATAAGTTTCGATGGTTTGCTATTAACGGGCAAAACGGGTGAACCGATGTTGCCCTACCAATCCGTGGCGCTTCTGGTTCCTCCGGGGCATACCGCAACGAGCATTAAGCTTGATTTTGGTGAAGAAGAATTTTTAGAAGGTAATTACCTGATCTATCCCATGCAATATTCCCAGCCCGTTTCAAAAGGAGGTTCGGGAATTTTTGCTTTTAAGGAGGCCATATATCAGAAAAATGCCATTTATCCCGAACAAGCGGAAGGCGCTTTTTCCACCCACTACATGAATGGTTTTGGCATTGTCATGACCACTTTTACACCGGTAAGATACAATCCTTACAAAGGCGAGATCTCCTATTTCAAAAACGTAACCATAACCATCGAAACAAAGCCGGATACCAAAGCTGCTGAGGCATTGAATAACCTCAACACTTCAGATGCTGTGATGCAAAGACTGGGTTTACTGGTCGAAAATATTGAGGCGTCGAATGCCTATCCACAGCGAGGAAGCAAAAGCGATGATTATGATTTGCTGATTATTACAGCGGCTCAGTTCGAAAGCGCATTGCAGCCACTCATCGGATTCTATCAGCCAAGGGGTATCATCGCCAAGGTAGTTTCTACCCAAACGATTTACTCATCCACACCGGGTCAGGACAACCAGGCAAAAATCAGGAACTACATTATTGATCAATACCAAAACAAAGGCATTCAGCACGTTACGCTGGCCGGCGATGTGGAACATGTGCCCTACCGCGGATTCTACTGCACTGTGCAATCTTCCTCTGTTTACACGGATGACAACATTCCATCCGATCTCTATTTTTCGGGGCTCGACGGCAACTGGAATACCAATGGCAATAACCGTTGGGGAGAAATTGGCGAGGATGACCTGCTGCCAGAAATCGGGATCGGCAGGATGAGTTTCAGCACACAGACCGAACTGGGCGCCATGCTGAATAAAATGAATAAATATATGGCAGAGCCGGTTCTCGGCGAACTCCGCAACCCTTTGATTGCAGGTGAACACCTTTATGATAATCCGCTTACTTACGGTTGCGATTATCTCGAACTGCTGGTTGGCTATCAAAATGAAAACGGCTATATCACCAGTGGCATTCCGCAGGATCACAATATCGAAATGATGTGCGATGAAAATGGCACCTGGTCGGCAAGCCAACTCAGGCAAAAAATCAACCAGGGAAAATCTTTTATCCATCACTGCGGCCACGCCAACTCCAATTATACCATGAGGATGTACAATTCGGACATCACCAATGCCAACTTTTCGCAGGTAAACGGTGTTACACACAATTACACACTCGCCTACTCGCACGGCTGTATTTGCGGCGCTTTTGACGATAACGACTGCATTGCCGAGAGGATGATTAATATTGACAATTTTGCCGTGGCTGTGGTGATGAACTCGCGCTACGGATGGTTCAACGAAGGTCAGACCGAAGGCCCGTCGGCGCACCTGCACCGCGAATTTGTTGATGCCCTTTACACCGTGAAAGAGGCGCATATTGGAATGGCGCATTCGATCTCAAGAATTAAAACCGCTCCCTGGGTTAATGCTCCCGGCCAGTGGGAAGAGGGCGCTCTGCGCTGGTGCTTCTACGATTGCAACGTGCTGGGCGATGCTGCATTAAGGGTTTGGACCGATGAGCCAGTAAATCTCAACGCCACCTATCAGAATGCCCTTCCGATGGGTGTACCTTTTATCCAGATCTCACTCACCGGCAACGGGCCGGTTGAAGGCTTGTATTGTACGCTGATAAAGGATGGCGTATCTCATGGAACAGCATTAACCAATGCCAGCGGTATGGCACAGATCACCTTTGACCCGCCACTGACCGAACTTGGCGCGGCTACTATTTATGTTTCAGGATATAACTGCATGCTCACCAGCTATCCGCTGATGGTAATTCCCAACGAGGGCGCTTACGTAGTTTACGAATCCTCGCAGGTTAACGATACACAGGGCAATGGCAATGGATTACCCGATTACACCGAATCCATCCTGCTCACTACAACGCTTAAGAATGTGGGTACGGCGCAAGCCAACAGCGTGAATGCAACCCTTTCCTCCGCCAGCCCTTATGTTACCGTAACCGGCGCCAATGCCAGTTTCGGAAATATTCCCGGACAGGGAGCTATTACCGTCGAGAATGCCTTTGCTTTCGACATTGCCGGAAATGTTCCCGATCAGCAAGCCATTATGTTCACCATAGAAGCCGCAGGTCAGGATAGCTGGTCTTCCGGTTTTTCGATTGTGGTCAATTCACCTAAGCTGGAAAAGGGAAATGTTGTTATCAATGACGCCTCAACCGGTAACAACAACGGAATGCTTGATCCGGGAGAAACAGCCAATATGGTAGTTTCGGTGCTGAATTCAGGCCATGCTGATGCCTATAATGCAACGGCAACATTGGTATCTGCTGATCAATACATTACCATAAACACTACCACGCCTCAGAATCTGGGA